>CETH01081867.1_pt1 | contig 19444 bp, 15 predicted proteins | sample 361461 | NCBI WGS metagenome assembly CETH01 (sample SAMEA2622695, study PRJEB7988) | marine metagenome | isolation source: saline water (ENVO:00002010), including
TCTGAGTTATTGAATGAAGATGGCATTAAAAAAACTCTTTTAAGATTGTCACATGAGATAGTTGAAAAAAAAACGGATTTATCTAAATTGGCTATCATTGGTATAAGAACTAGGGGTGACATTATAGCAAAAAGAATTAAAGATAATGTTAAATTTTTGTATGATAATGATATTGATTTAGGAACTTTAGATGTTACTTTTTACAGGGATGATTTTAGTAGTAATTTAGGTTCCCCAAAGGTAGGCCCTTCAATTATCCCATTTTCTCTTGAAAATAAAAATATTATTTTGGTTGATGATGTTTTGTATACTGGCCGAACAATTAGAGCCGCAATGGATGAAATTTTTTCATTTGGTCGACCTAATTCTATTGAGCTGGCAGTCTTAGTAGACAGGGGACACAGAGAATTACCTATTAAGGCAAATTATATAGGTAAAAATTATCCAACTGCTCAAAATGAGCATATACATGTTTATGTAAAAGAAGTAGATAAAAAAGAGAAAGTTAATCTTTTATTGTATTGATGCATAAATTAGAAACTAAGCATTTAATAGGACTAGAGTCGGTATCAAAAAAAGATATTGAAAAAATTTTAGATGTTGGTTTTATATTTAAAGAGGTATTAGATAGACCAATAAAAAAAGTTCCTATTCTTCAAGGAAAGAATATACTAAATCTTTTCTTTGAAAATTCTACTAGAACTAAAATATCATTTGAGTTAGCTGAAAAAAGGTTGTCAGCTGATGTTACTAATTTTTCAGCAAGTTCTTCAAGTGTTAAAAAGGGAGAGAGTCTTAAAGACACTATACAAAATATTCAATCTATGAAAATGGATTGTGTCGTAATGAGACATCCTGTTCCAGGTTCTTGCATGCAACTTAAAGAATACGTTGATTCAATTATTATAAATGCAGGTGATGGAACTCATGAACACCCTACTCAAGCTCTTTTAGATATGATGAGTATCAAGGAAAAATTTGGAAAAATAAAAGATTTAAAAGTTGGAATTATAGGTGATATTTTGCATAGTAGAGTTGCACTTTCGAATATTTTTGGATTAGTTAAGTTAGGAGCTAAAGTTAAAGTGTGTGGACCTCCTCACTTAATTCAAAAAGATATAGAAAGTCTTAATGTAGATAAAACTTATGATGTTGATGAATTAATTGAATGGGCTGATGTTGTAAATGTCTTAAGGATCCAAAGAGAAAGAATGGGAGTTGGTATTATTCCATCTATTAGAGAGTATAGAGATTTTTTTGGTATAACAAATGAAAGAATTCTGAAACATAAAAAAGAAATTGTTGTAATGCACCCTGGACCTATGAATAGAGGAGTGGAAATAGATAGCCAGATAGCTGATAGTCCTCAAGCTATTATTTTAGATCAAGTTTTAAATGGAGTTGCAATTAGAATGAGTGTTTTATATTTATTATTAGGAAACAGTGAACTTGAAAAAAAATAACAATATAATATCTGTAAATTCTGTTTTATTGAAGAATGGGACAATTTATGATCCATTTATTAAAATAAATAAAGTCGCTGATATTTTGATTAAAAGAGGAAAGATATCTGAAATTAAAAGAGAAATTAAATCTGTTGATTCAAAAACCCTTATTGTAGATTGTAAAAATAAAATTATTACAAATGGTTTTATTGATTTACATTCACATTTTCGTGAACCTGGATTTGAAATTAAAGAAACAATTCAAACTGGCTCATTGGCTGCTTTTTATGGTGGGTATACTAGAGTCTGCACTATGGCAAATACTAGCCCTGTTATTGATACTCCTGAATTAGTAAAACATATAATTAATCAATCAGACCCCCTGCCTGTTTATATTCATCCTATTGGGGCTATAACAAAAGGACAAAAAGGAGAAGAACTAGCAGAAATTGGAGGTATGGTTAAATCTGGAGCTGTTGCAATATCAGATGATGGAATTCCTTTGAGAAATTCTTATTTGTTAAGGATGGCATTGGAATATTCAAAAAAATTCAACATTCCTGTTATTAATCATGCAGAAGATGTTTATTTGGTTAATGAAGGTTTAATGAATGAAGGTATTAATGCCTTAAAATTGGGTCTTCCAGGTAATCCAGATATTGCAGAATCTTCAATGATATTTAGAGATTTGTCAATTTCTCATTATGTTGGAGGTAGAATCCATATCCCCCATGTTTCATGTTATAAATCTTTAGAAGTTATTAATCAATTTAAGAAGATTGGTTTGAATATTACAGCTGAAGTTACTCCGCATCATTTATCTCTAACTGATAACATTTTGGTTGGTTTTGATACTAATGCTAAGGTTGCCCCTCCTATTAGGACTAAAAAAGATAGAGATGCCCTAATTAAAGGAGTCCAAGAAGGAATTATAGATTGCGTAGCAACTGATCATGCTCCTCATTCAATTGAAGATAAAGAAAGAGATTTCCAAAATGCTTGTTGTGGTATGATAGGATTGGAATCAGCATTTGGCTTAGTTAATAAGACATTATCAGGTAAAATGGATTTGAAATCTATTATAAATCTTTTTACTGTAAATCCTGCTAAAGTTATAAATATTACTCCTAATTTGATTAAAGTTAATAATTTAGCTGAATTAACTATTATTGATCCTAATTGTGAATGGGTTTTTAATGAAGAGCATATATTTTCTAAATCTAAAAATACTCCAATTATAGGTAAAAAATTGAAGGGCAGAGTTGTGTCTACTATTAATAAAGGTTTTCTTTCAAACTATAATAATCTTTAGGTTATTAGGCCCTCCTTTTTTTTTAATTAAAAAAACTTGACTTGATATATAATAACCTTATAACTTAATAGGCTAAAATTTAAATCAAAATTTTAATGAAGACAGAATATATAAAAGCAAAAGATATTAATAAAAAGTGGTATTTAATTGATGCAGACAATCAAATATTAGGAAGATTTTCTTCTAAAATAGCTCAAATTTTAAGAGGTAAAAACAAAGTTAATTTTACTCATCATATGGATATGGGGGACTTCGTTGTTATTGTTAATGCAGATAAAATTAAATTGACTGGTAATAAAGATGAGAATAAAACATATTTTAGACATTCAGGTTATCCTGGTGGAGCTAAAGAATCTTCATTGAAGCTTATTAGAAATAATAAACCTGAGTTCATTCTATACAATTCAATAAAAGGTATGTTGCCTCATAATAAATTAGGTAATAAAATTTTAAAAAATTTAAAAATATATTCAGGGGAATCTCATCCACATAAAGCTCAAAACCCTGAAAAGATAGAAGTATAAAATAATGATTAATAATAAAAATAAAATACAAACTGTTGGAAGAAGAAAATCATCTATTTCTAGAGTTATTTTTAATAAAGGAAATGGTAAAATAATCATTAATAAGACTAAACAAAATTTAAATGAATACTTTAAGAGAGAATCTTTAGTTATGGAATTAAAGGAACCTTTATCACTTGTTGATTTTGATAACAAATTTGATATTACTATTAATGTTAAAGGTGGGGGGTTGTCGAGTCAAGCTAGAGCTACAAGGTTAGCAATATCTAGATCTTTAGAAATTATTAATCCTGAATATAGACCGATCTTAAAAAAAGCAGGAATGTTAACTAGAGATGCAAGAGTTGTTGAGAGAAAAAAATATGGTCAACCAGGAGCAAGAAAGAAATTTCAATTTTCTAAACGTTAAAAAAAATATGAATGATTTAAATATAAATGATTTAATTGATAGTGGAGCACATTACGGTCATCCTGTAAGCAAGTGGAATCCTAAATTCAAGCAATTTATTATTAATAAAAAAAATGGCATTCATGTTATTGATTTAAAGAGTACATTAAAATATTTAGAAACAGCTGTAAAAGAATTAGTTAAAATATCTGAAAAAGGTGGCAATATTCTTTTTGTTGGAACAAAGTCTCAAGCTAAAGAGGTTATACAAGATGCAGCTGATAAATGTGGAATGTTTTATATCGTAGAAAGATGGCTCGGTGGGACACTGACTAATTTTTCAACTATTAAAAAAAGTATACGTAGGCTGAAAACTTTAGAAAAAGAATCTTCAGATATTTATAAAGATATCACAAAAAAAGAAAAAGGGATGCTGTCAAGAGAAAAAATTAAATTATCAGATTTGCATAGAGGAATAAAGGATATGAAATATTTACCTAATGCTCTTTTTGTAGTTGATGCGAAACATGAGAGTATTGCTATTGCTGAAGCTAAATGTTTGGGTATTCCAACCTTTGGTATCGTTGATACTAATACAGATCCTTTTTTAGTAGATTATCCGATTCCTGCAAATGATGACTCTATTAAAGCAATTAAGTTAATTATATCTCATGTTGCTCATTCTATATATGATTCTATTGGTGCAAAAAAAATAGATACTATTGAAGAAAATTCATCTTTAAAAGAAGAAATACAAGAAGACCAAGATGCCCTAGAATCATCTAAAGAAATATCAAAATCAAATCAAGAAAAATAATAAGAGGTTTTAATGTCTGTTAGTGCTCAAGAAGTAAAAGAATTAAGAGATAGATCTGGTGTGGGAATGATGGATTGTAAAAAAGCTTTAGTTGAAGCAAATGGTGATATTGATAAAGCTTTTGATATTTTGCGTAAATCCGGTATAGCTAAAGCTAAGAAAAAATCAGGTAGAGATGCAAAAGAAGGTCTGATTATATCTAGTATTTCTTCTGATAATAAATTTGGTGCATTGTTAGAATTAAACTGTGAAACAGATTTTGTTGCAAATACAGATGATTTTAAATCATTAGGTGATGATATAGTTAAACATGTATTAAATTCTGATTTTTGTGAAATGGATGATATTATGAATGAAAGTTTTGTTCTTGATGAAAACAAAAAAGTAAAGGATATTATAACTGATGCAGTAGGAAGATTGGGTGAAAATATTGTTTTATCAAGATTTTGTAAGTATAAAATAGATTCAGGTTTTGTTGTGTCTTATATACATCCAGGAGCAAAATTAGGTGTATTACTTGAAATTAATTGTGAAACTGATAATACTAATGATTCTAAAGATTTAGCTAAAGAGGTTTCTATGCATATTGCTGCTACAAATCCTATATCAATTCAGAGAGAAGATGTTGATGAGAGTATTGTTCAAAAAGAAAAAGATATATTCTCAGAACAAGCTAAAAAAAGTGGTAAGCCTGAAAATATTATTGAGAAGATGGTAGAAGGAAGATTAAATAAATTTTATCAAGAAAGTGTATTATTAGAGCAAAATTTTGTTAAAGATCCAAGTAAGACAATTAAAGAATTGATTTCTGAAAAAGCTGGCATTCTTGGAGAAAATATTATTATATCTAATTTCTCAAGATATCAAATAGGTGAAAAGTAAGCTACAAAAAAAATCACCTCCTACATTAAGAAAAACTATTAGTTTTGATAGAGTCCTACTGAAAATTAGCGGAGAAGTTTTATCTGGTAAAAATGCTTTTGGAATAGACCCTGTTAAAGCTTCTGATATTGCAAAGATTATTAAATCTATATATGATTTAGGTAGTCAGATTGGAATTGTTATTGGTGGTGGAAATATATTCCGAGGTATTTCTGTTTCAGCTAAAGGTATGGATAGGGTCGCTGCAGATTATTTAGGTATGATGGCTACAATAATGAATTCAGTAGCTCTACAATCTGAATTGGAAAAATTGGATTGTAATACAAGAGTTATGTCTGCTTTAAGTATTACTCAATTAGCAGAACCTTATATCAGAAGAAGAGCAACTAGACATTTAGAGAAAAATAGAATTGTAATTTTTGCTGGTGGAACAGGAAATCCATATTTTACAACAGATACAGCGGCAGTGTTGCGAGGTATCGAAATTGATGCTAATGTTATAATTAAAGGTACCAAAGTTGATGGAGTATATTCTTCTGACCCATTTAAAAATGATGATGCAATTAAGTATGAGAACTTATCTTTTAAAGAGGCTATAGATCGTGAACTTAAAGTAATGGATTTAACTGCATTCACTTTATGTAAAGAGAACAATCTTCCTATTGTTGTAACAAATATAAATAATAAAAATAATTTAAAAAATCTCATTAAATTTAATAATGTAGGTACAATCATTTCATAAGGAGGTTGTAATGATACAAAATATTTTACAAGATGCTAAATTGAAAATGACAAAATCTATAGATCATTTGAAACAAGAACTTTCAACAGTTAGAACTGGTCGTGCATCTGCAAGTTTATTAGATAGTATTAAAGTAGATTATTACGGAACATTAGTTCCTTTAAAAAATATTGCTCATGTTTCTACTCCAGAACCGCAATCTTTGCTAATCCAACCATTTGATACAAGTAGTTTTGAAGCTATTGAAAAATCTATTATTGAATCAGATACAGGTTTAACACCTAATAATGATGGAAATGTTATAAGAATTAACATTCCTTTATTAACTGAAGAAAGAAGAATAGAACTAAATAAATTAGTTTCAAAAATGTCTGAAGAAGGTAGGGTTTCAATACGTAATATTAGAAGAGATGTTAATGATCAATTAAAAAAGCTTGAAAAAGATGAAGGATTATCAATAGATGAAATAAAGAGAGCTCTCGATGACGTCCAAAAAGTTACTGATAATTTTATTAATGATGTTAATTCAATTTTAAGTAATAAAGAAAAAGAAATATTACTTTAGATATTTCTTTATTTCTTTTTTTGATTTAATTAAATCATTGTGTTTTACATTTAGAATATTGGCTATTTTTTTTATTCCATGTTCTTCTAAATAGTGAAGTTTTTTATCTGAGAATGCTACTTCAAAAGCACAGCAAATAAAATCTATTTTATCTTGATAATTGAATGTTTTATTTATTTCTCGTCCGAATTCAAATAAGTCTGTCGCATCATTGTATCGTTTAATACTATCAGCAATAATTTCGTTAAATACATTTTTTTCAATCTTGAAAAAATCGATTATTATTTCTTTAATTGTTACTTTTTCTTTTTTGTCGAAATAATTATCAGAATGTGCAATGCTTAATAATAAACAGGTTGCAGAGATTATTTCATTTTTATTCATTTTTTTCCTTTTGTTAGGATTTTATATCAATAAATTATATTATTAAAATTATAAGTTATTAAATGAAATTAAAAGGTCTGTTTTATGAATATATCAACTGTTGCAATACTAGGTAGACCAAATGTTGGAAAATCAACTTTATTTAATAGGTTGTTAGGAAAACGTAAATCTATAGTTGCTCCTATTGAAGGAGTGACTAGAGATAGAGTTTTTGATAGAATTGAATGGTTGGATAAAGAATTTATGCTTATAGATACAGGTGGTTATGTGCCTAAAAGTAATAATTTGATTGATGAAGAAGTACGATTGCAGGCTGAGATTGCAAGTCAAGAATCTGATATTGTTTTATTGGTTGTAGATGGAAAAGAAAATATCACATCTAGTGATCAGAGTTTAGTTCAAATTATTCACAAATTAAATAAACCATGTATTTTAATTGTAAATAAAATAGATGATAAAAAACAAGAAAATCAAGTATATGATTTTTATAGTTTGGGTATTGAAAATGTAGTTTTTATATCTGCTCAAAATGGAAGACAAGTTGGTCTATTATTAGATGAAATTTATAAATTATTACCTGATGAAGTTGGTAGTAAACAGTCAAATGACATTTCATTTGCTATTGTCGGTATGCCCAATGTTGGAAAATCTTCATTAATGAATACTTTATTAAATGAAAAAAAATCAATTGTGACAGATATAGCTGGAACTACACGTGATTCTATTGATTCTTATATTAAATTTAAGAAAAAAATAATTAGAATTATCGATACTGCAGGTTTAAGAAAAAAAACAAAAATAAATGATTCAATTGAGTTTTTTAGTAGTGTGAGAACTTTTAGAGTTATTGATGATTGTGATATTGCAGCAGTTATGGTTGATGCTGATAAAGGATTCAATACTCAAGATAAGAATATCATAAGATATGTTATAGATAAAGGCAAAGGTATAATTGTTTTGGTTAATAAGTGGGATTTGATTATTAAAGAAACTAATACAATGAAAGAAATGAAAGATGATATTATTGACTTTTATCCTTATTTACAACATCATCCAATTTTGTTTATCTCAGTTAAAAATCGATTCAGAGTAGATAAAATCCTTGATAATGTTATGGGTATTTATAATAAAACTCTTGATAAAATTAAAACTTCAGACTTAAATTTTTTATTAGAAAAAATCATCAGGAAATATCCTCCACCCTCATCTCAGGGAAAACAAATTAAATTAAATTATATAACACAAGTTAGTGCGTTTCCTTTAGTTTTTGCTATTTATACGAATTATCCTAAATTAATATCTGTAGCATATAAAAGATATTTAGATAATCAAATTAGAGCAAATTTTAATTTATCTGGATTGCCTAGTAAAATTTCTTTTAGGAAAAAGTAAATTATAGATTTATAGGAACAATTAAAATTGGAATGTAGTAATAGTATATAATAAAAAAAAATATTTGTAAAATATTAATGGGTAATATAATTTATAGGCCCTTTAAAAATAATTAATCTGACGCGGGGTGGAGCAGTCTGGTAGCTCGTCGGGCTCATAACCCGAAGGTCATAGGTTCAAATCCTGTCCCCGCTACTACTATAAAATTACCATATTCTAAATATGGTAAGGTCTGATGAGGAGATACCATAGGGACCCAAAACTTTGGGTCCCTATTTTTTTATTTAATATATATATTGTAAATTATATCAATGGCAAAATGGAATAAAAACACCTTTGAAGCTTCTGCTAAATCTACATGTCAAATTAGAATATCTAATATAGTTGTTGAATTGGTTAAATTTGCAGAAAATGAGGCAGATTTAGTCACATGGGGAAGAGGTGAGGGTCATGGAACTATGACTTATAAATGTAAAAGCATAGATTGTGGTTTACTTCCATTATTTCATTTAACATCATCAGGTCAGATAAAATTTCCATTAAATTATTTAAGATCAAAAATTATTAAAAAAGAAATAGTCAATGATTATCAACTTAAATTAGAGTCAAATTTTATGTTAGATTTTGATGAGACGGAATATCCAGTAGATATTTTCTATACTATTGATGAACTCTTTGTTATCCATAAAGAAGTTGAGAAATTTATTAATACTATTAGGGGCTTATCAGCTAGGCTCCATCAGTAATTAATGTGTTTTCAATTAGATTTAGGTAATAATTAATGATTAAAAAATCTAATATATTTTTTCTTTTAATATCAATATCTATAATATACTCTAATGAAAATCCGATATTAAATTCTATTGGAAACCAATCAACTGCTGAAGATACTTCTATTTCTATTGTTTTATCAGCACAGGACAGTGATGGTGATGCTTTAATTTATTCAGCAAATATTTCTGGTAATGCTGATTTTTCTATTAGTCAAAATATTTTATTAATAGCTCCACATTTGAATTTTAATGGAACTATTAATGTTACTGTATTTGTTTCAGATGGAAATGGAGGACAGGATTCAGAGACTTTTATTTTAACAGTTATTCCTATTAATGATATTCCCATAGCATTTGTCATTGAAAATCTGATAGTCGATGAGGATTCTCCTGATTATTTATTGAATTTAACACCTTATTTTGATGATGTTGAAAATGGAGATAATTTATCATACTCTGCTAATTGTTCTAATTCAGGTGTTTTGAGTTGTAATATTCAAGAGAATTCAATAAATATAGATTTTTTATTAAATAAATATGGTAGTTATCAAATAAATATATTAGCAGATGATGGAGAAGATTCTGTTTCTAATACAATTATTGTCATAGTGAATCCTGTAAATGATAGCCCCATTCTTGATAATATCCCTCAACCTTCTTCTGTGATTGAATTAGGTAGTCTGTATGAATTTTTAATAGATCCTACAGGAACAGATGTTGATGATGGTCAATTTAATTTTGCAATTTCGACTTCTCCTCCAGGTGATTATACTATAGCAGCAACTGAAAACAATGAATATGGAATTTTTAATTGGACACCAAATTCTATTGGAAGTTTTCCAATATCTATTTCTGTTTCAGATTTTAATGCAACAGGAGGAAGTAATGGTGTGCAAGTTACAGATTATTCTTTTATTGTTCAGGTTGTTGAAGATAATCAAAATGTCCCCCCTGAAATACAAGAAATTCCTAATTCTAATATAGATGAGGATTCTTCTTTTAGCTATACTTTAGATATTTCTGATTTAGAAACAAATACATCTCAATTAGCTGTTAATGTTTATGATGAATATCCTGCCCATCCATCATACAGCACTAATCTTAGTGTATCTTATAATAATAATTCTTGGAAGCTTAATGTAGACCCTGAGTCAAATTGGAATGGAGATATTAATATTATTCTATCAGTATCCGATGGGATTAATTCAAATATTGAAGAATTCTTATTGACAATAGATCCTGTTAATGATCCTCCTAATTTTTCATTTATTAATCCTATGGAAATCGATGAAGATGATCAGAATTACACATATAATTTTTCTATACAAGATATTGATGCTGTTTCTTATTATAATAATACTCCTTTAGAAACAATTAATTATGAAATCACATCAAATTCTAATGAAATAATAGCAACATTGATGTATGACCAAATTACGTTTCAAAATGAAGGTGGTTTTAATGACAGTGATGATATTAATCAAATAGAGTTTAGTCTGGAGGATGATTTTTTTGGTTCTCAAGAATTTACTTTGAATATTTATGATTCTGATAATGAAAGCTATTCACAGGATTTTTTTGTTACAGTAAATAATGTAAATGATTCTCCTGTAATTTCACCAACTATATCTGCTCAAAGTTTTGATGAAGATACTATATCTGATCCTATCCTTGTTTATGGAATTGATGATGTTAGTAATTTAGATTATTATGATAGTAATCCTTCAAATTTTATTTATAACTGTTTTTGTATAGGGTGTAATGTGGGTTGTGAAGTGCAAAATGGCAATGAAATCATTCTTTATAACTTAGTTGAACATTTTAATGGAGATGATATAGTTCGTATAACAGTTGATGATGGAGATGGAGGCTCAGGATATCAGGATGTGTCAATAACAGTGAATCCTATAAATGATGCTCCAGAGGCATTAGATGTTAATGAGAGTACAAATGAAGATAATTCAGTTTTGATTAATTTTTCAGGATTTGATATTGATGGAGATGAATTGAATTATACCGTGGTGGATAATCCTTCTAATGGGATAGTTGTAAACAATAATGATGGAACTGTGACGTATAGCCCTAATGATAATTTCAATGGCCAAGATGTATTTACATTTATTGTTAATGATGGTAGTTTAGACTCTGAAAATATTGGTACAATTACGATTATTGTAAATGAAGGCAATGATGCTCCGTTATTATCTAATATTGAAGATGTTCTATTTAATGAGGATGAATCTATTTCTATTTCAGTTTCTGCTTTTGATGTAGATGAAAATTTATTAACGTTTTCTTGTGATTCAACAGATAGTATTTTTTGTTCTGTAGATAATACAGAAATAACATTTACAGCACTTGAACATTATTTTGGACAGGACTCATTATTAATTACTGTATCTGATAGTGAGTTATCAGATAGTCAAAAAGTTTTTGTACAAGTTTTATCTGTTAATGATGCTCCAATAACTTCAGATTACTCTAATACTATAAATGAGGATGATGTGCTTGTTATTGATTTGACTCAATATGTTCAAGATGTAGAGACTCAATCTTCTGATTTAGTTTATTTATTAGTTGATCAAGCAGAGAATGGTCAATGTATTAATAATAACAATGGTACATTTAATTATTCTCCGATTGAAAATTATCCGTTTACAAATAATTCAGGAATTGATTTATGTACATTTAAGGTACAAGATGAAGGACCTGAAAATTTTGAATCTAATATATCAAACATTGAAATTCTTGTAAATAATATTAATGATGTTCCATTATTAAATTCTATTGGAGATGTGTTGTTTAACGAAGATGATTCAACTGTTGTGACAGCTTCTGCATTAGATGTAGATGGAGATTTTCTGAATTTTTCTTGTGAATCAACAGATAGTATATTTTGTTCAATAGATGATACACAAATAACATTTACAGCTTTTGAACATTATTTTGGATCAGATTCTTTAATGGTTTTAGTTACAGATAGTGTATTGGTAGATAGCCAAAAAGTTTTTGTACAAGTCTCATCAATCAATGACCCACCTATATCTCAAAATGATACTATTTCTGTTACAGAAGATTTACAAGAAATATTTAATTTATTTGGTGAAGAAGTATATAATGAGAATAATGGTTTATCATTCAATATTGTAGATTCTACTAATTATGGATTTTGTTCTTTAGATAGTAATATTGTTACATATTTACCAAATTTAGATTATATAGGTTCTGATACTTTATTATATTCTGTTTCAGATGGGTCTTTAAGTGATACTTCTCAAATAATTTTTAATGTTATAAACGTTAATGACCCTCCTCAAATGTTGAATATTTTAGATAATAATATGTCATTTGTAGATACAAGTGAAACAGGAAATTATATAATAGAAATATTTGAAGATTCTACTCTATCTTTTAATTTTGTTGGAAATGATGTAGATGGAGATAATATTGTATATTCTGTATTGGCCATTGATTCAGTGTTTTCTTCTTCTATTAATTCTGATACTTTTGAAGTTTCTTCAGTTATTGAAGATTTTAATTCTGATGTAGATTCTTTAGATTTTAGATTAGCTCAGATTATGTTAGATGATGGAAAAGAGGGTAAAGATACAATTAATTGTAATATAGTTATACATGCAGTTAATGATCCCCCTATAATTACTCTTGATTTATTAGATCAAGGTCAATATAAGTTTTTTGAATCAGATGAAGGTGATGTAATTTTTGATGATTCCTTACAAGTCCTAAGTTTTAAATTTGATGTTATTGATGTTGATACTCATAGAGATTCTTTGAAAATCAATCATGTTATTAATGATAATTCAACTGATCCTTATCCTGTTGTAAATTATGATTTTAATTATAATAAATTAGATAGCTTAATAACAATTAAATTACATAAAGATTTTAATGGAGATATAATTTCTACTTTTTTTGTTAATGATAATGATTCAACATCTTTAGATTCTTCTTCTCATAATGGTATTGGTGAAGTTCAAAATAAAATTTTAATTAATCAGGTAAATGATACAATATCTAATTTTTCTATATATGAAGATTTTATTAATGATACATTATACCAAAATTTAGATAATTATGATAGTAGTATGTATTTCAATGATGATACGTTGTCATTTAAAATACCTAAACAAATTGATAACGTTGATTTTAATTATTTAAAAGATGTTTTATTTTCTTTTTCAGATTATTCTGGATTTATTGAAGACAGTATGTATTATTATCAGAGTTATGAAATAGATAATTCAGAAATGTATAATAATTTAGGTCCAGGTGATTTAAATACAGATGTAGTTTTGGAATTTCCATTTATATGGGAAAAAGGATCAGATGTAGATACATATCCAACTTTAAATAAAATTCCAGAACAATTATTTTATAGACTTGAATTGTTTGATGGAACAAATTATTTAATCCTTAAAGATAGTATTCCTGATTTAGATTCTGATTATATGTCTGTATTATCAACAATTGATTATAACCCAAATATTGAAAAGAAATTAAGTTGTTATAATCAATCTGATTTGTATCATCCTGATAGTACTTATTCTGAATGTATATTATATACAAATGGAGAACAATTATACAATTGGCGTGTTATAGCTAATAATTATTCTACTCAGATGATTGATACTCTATCTTCTGGAGATAATTTATCATTAAAAGATTTTTTAATTGATATTCAAGTTGCAGAATCTGATTTTTCTATAAATTTGAATCAAATATTTTACGAGTATTTTGATATGTATTTTTATAATTCAGATAATTTTATTAATAATTCTAATTCCTTTTATGATATTATGACTTCTTATTCTAATAATATTTATATTAATTATCATCGTAATGGAATGGAACTAGATTCTGAAATTTCTTTAAATGAATTCGAAAATGATAACTATAATATTTTTAATTCAACTGGTTCTTTTGCTAATTTTGGAAATATGGATATATTTTTTATTTCAAATGATTTGAGGGATAATGCATATATTAATAAATATGCTATGAATTATCAATTTATTGTTCCATCTTCATTTAATTCTTTTAGATCTTCATCAGAAATTTTATCTGTTGAATTTGACAATTCCAATTATATTAATGATGGAGTAATCTTAATTTATGAAAATAGTTTTAAATATAATCCGTTCTTTAAAGATATGATTATATTGTCAGATTTAATAACAGTTGTTTCTACGCCTATTCCCAATAATAATTTTTTATTAAAATTTGACATATCTAAAATTAATAATTCTGATTATCGTGATATTGATAAAATTCAAGTATATTCTGTAATAAATAATAATTTTGAAATTGTTAATACATTTAAATCAGGACATTATTTATCAGCTAATGTATCAGACTTATCTGCTTATGTTTTAGTATATAATAATGATGAAAATCTTTCTGAAAATTATGTTCCTGATGTTTTTGGAATTTCCTCATGTTATCCCAATCCTTTTAATCCAATATTAAATATTAATTATTCTATTGATGTTGGCTCTAAAGTCTCCATAGATGTTTATGATCTTTTAGGAAAAAAAGTAATTAATTTATTTGATGGTTATAAAAATAGTGGAACATATAATATTTCATGGGATGGAACAAACTATTTTGGACAAAATGTATCTTCTGGTATATATTTTATAAAAATTCAGAATTTAAATTCAACTGATAGTAAAAAGGTAACTTTATTAAAATGAGAATTATAGTTTATGCATTATTAATTTTAAGTTTATCATGTGATTCATTAGGAACTAATGAATTTCAGTCAAGTCTTACTTATCATGAATATGTGGGTTTTGCTTGGCAAGAATTTATTCTTAAAAATTATAATACTTCCATTGATTATTTCAATTCAGCAAAGGAAGTAGCATTAGAAGAACAAGAGTATGATAATTCTGCAGAAATTGGATTAGGCTGGGTATATTTAATGAGGGCTAATCAGTATATGTCTTCTATTTCTTCATCATATAGAGATTCAGCTTTTAATCAATTGCAATATGATACTTTAGAAACTGAAGCAATTTCTTCTTATTCTCAAACCTGTAATTATGAATTTTGTTGTGATAGTTGTTTCGTTAATGATAAAGAAGTCGGAAATTTATATTTTAGTATTTTAAATTATTTAGAATCAGGAGGAGTCTTAGACCTAATATTAGTTCAAAATATTGAAGATTTCATTACTTCACATCAACCTGATACAGATAATTTTTATGATTTTATGGATGGGAAACCATCAGCAGATAATGGAGATATATTTAATCTAACAACAAATAATTTAATTCTCCTTTTAGCTCAAATTCATTTAAGAAATAATGATTTGACTTCTTCATGTAATGTTCTAAAAGAATATAGTTTTTGTAATTTAAATGAAAGTACTGATTGTGTTGATGATTCTAATATTATTTCTATATTGAGTTGTCTTGAAGAATCAACAATTCAGAATTAGTTGCAATCTACATTTTGTTACAGAATTTTTATTAATCCAACTTTTAATCCTTTGTATATTTAATTGTAGCTAAAATTAAAATTGATTTATTATGCAAAAATTTATATTTATATTTATATTTTCAATTCTACTTGCAGTAGAGTTGCCTATTGGTTTTACTGATGAGGAATGGGATAATCGTTATTTAATTGAGACTATGGGAAGACAAACAGATCCTCCAGTCTCTCCTATTAGAAATATTGCTGAATACGAACCTATGCAAGGAGCTTTAATTCGTTATCCTTTTGGAATTTCTACTTCAATTATTAAAGAAATAGCAGAGGATTTAAAAGTTTATTGTCTTGTTTCTTCTGGGTTACAAAATTCAGCATATAATTCTATGAGCAATGCAGATGTTAATATGGATAATGTTGAATTTATTTTAGGTAATACTGATTCATATTGGACTAGAGATTATGGACCTTGGTGGATAGTAGATGGTAATGGAGATATTGGTATTGTTGATTTCACATATAATAGACCTCGTCCAAATGATAATGATGCTCCTTTAAAAGTTGCTAACCATTTAAATGTATCTTATTATTCAGCTGATTTTGTTTCAACAGGTGGAAATTATATGACAGATGGTTTTGGAACCTCCGCAGCAACACAAATAGCTTATACTGAAAACAATGAATGTAATACAAATAATGATACAAGTGTTCCTCTCCCATCATGTAATTATGTTGATAATATTATGGAAGAATATTATGGTGTTGATGAATATCATGTAGTTGCTGATCCTAATAATGAATATATTGATCATATTGATTGTTGGGCTAAATTTTTATCTCCTACAAAGATGTTAATTCGTTCAGTTCCAACTTCTCATTCACAATATGATCAGATTGAAGAAATTGTTGATTATTTTGATAATAATACAGCTTTTAATATTTTTAGGGTTTATACTCCCAATGATCAGCCATATACAAATTCTTTGATTTTAAATGAAAAAGTTTTTGTGCCTGTTATGAACAGTTCTTGGGATGATGAAGCTTTGGATGTCTATCAAGATGCATTGCCTGATTATGATATTATTCCATTTACAGGTTCATGGATGTCAACAGATGCTCTACATTGTCGTATTAAAGGTATCCCTGATATTAGTATGTATGAATATTCTTTGGGAGATATTAATCAAGATTCTTTAATAAATATACAAGATGTTATTTTAGTAGTTAATTTGCTTTTAAATAATGAATATAGTAATATTGCAGATTTAAATTCAGATAATATACTTAATGTATTAGATGTAATTTTACTTGTTAATCTTATAATTGGGAGTTAAATAAAATGAGAATTTTATATATATGTGTGTATGTTAGTTTCCTTTTTTCTTCTGAAATATATAAAGAGATTAATATAGAAAATATTCCAAATTCGACATTGAAATTTTTATCAGTGATAGGTGTTGATATTGATCATATTTATCAAGGTGATGATTTTATACAATTTGCAATTTCTCAGCATGATTTAGAAAAATTAGATCTATATAATGTGGATTATAATATAATTCATGAAGATTTAGAACAATTTTATTCAAGTAGATTAGATAATTCTTATCAAAGTAGAGATTTTGAATTGGGTTCAATGGGTGGGTATTATACATATGATGAAATTATAAATCGTTTATCAGATATAAATAATCAATATCCTGATTTAACAGAATTAATATTTTTAGGTAATTCATTAGAAGGAAGAGATATCTGGGCAATTAAATTAAGTGATAATGCAAATATAGATGAAAATGAGCCTGAAGCACTTTATACTGGTTTACATCATGCAAGAGAACCCATGAGTTATATGAATCTTTTTTATTTTATGGATTGGTTATTAGAAAATTATGAATTTGATAATCTTGCAACTCATTTGATTAATAATAGGGAATTATGGTTTATTCCTGCAATTAATCCTGATGGATTAGTGTACAATCAAACAATTGCTCCAAATGGTGGAGGTATGCAAAGAAAAAATATGTTGAATACTTGTAATAATGGAGTTGATGGAGTTGACCTTAATAGGAATTACAGCTATATGTGGGCATATGATAATGAAGGATCTAGTCCAGATGGTTGTGATGAAACATATAGAGGTAATTCACCTTTTTCAGAGCCTGAAACACAAATTGTTCGTGATTTTGTACTTGAACATGATTTCCCTATTGCATTTAATTATCATAGTTATAGTAATTTGTTAATATATCCTTTAGGATATGAATACGATAATCCGGCTCCTCAAGATGATTTGGATATTATGATTGAATATGGTGAAGATATGGTCCAATTCAATGGATATGCATTGGGTTCTGGACCAGATTTATTATATCCTGTAAATGGAGAAGCTTGTGATTGGATGTATGGAGAGCTGGGGATTTTTGCTTATACTCCAGAAATAGGTAATTATAATGATGGATTTTGGCCTCAAACAAGTCGAATAATTCCATTAGCAGAGGAAAATTTGTATCCGAATCAATTTTTAGGTTTAGTTACAGGATCTAAATATGTAGTTTCTGCTAATTTATCTTCAGATTCATTTGTTCAAAATGAATTATACCCATTAAATATTTCTATATTTAATCAAGGACTAGGAGATTCGAATGGATCGGTTTATATTAATATTGAAAGCTCAGATAATGTGGTTTTTGAGCTTGAAAATATTAATCTTAATAATTTGAGTTCTAGAGAAACAATAGATTTGGGAGATATTACATATTTTTTTATTAATTCAGCATCAGGAACTTTAGAAAATATACGCGTTAATGTTTATGATGATGATGGTTATGAATATTATTCAGAAATTGAATTTTTAACAGGAGAATCACAAATCTTAATTAATGAAGATTTTGAAAGTAATAATGATTGGACAGTTGGAGCATTTGATGATTTAGCACAGGATGGTATATGGGAATTAGGTGTCCCTAATTCAACATTTGATGAAAATAATAATTTAGTTCAAACAGGTACAGATCATTCAGAAAATGGTTTAAATTGTTATTTTACAGGAAATGGAGATAATCCTTATTCACCTGGACAAAGTGACGTTGATGGTGGAAAAACTACTTTATTTTCTCCAGTTTATGATTTATCTGAATATTCTGCAGCTCTTATTTCATATTGGAAATGGTATACTAATAATCAAGGTAATAATCCTAATTCAGATTATTGGATAGTACAAGTAACTAATGATGGAGAAAATTGGGTAGATTTAGAAAATACAAATGAATCATTTAATTTTTGGAAAAATGAACAATTTATTCTTAATGAATATGTATCTTTAACTAATCAAATACAATTTAAGTTTATTGCTGATGATTCATACTATGAAGGAGATAATGGTAGTGGAGGCTCTTTAATAGAAGCAGCATTAGATGATTTTTTAATAAAAGTATTTACAGATAATGAAGATGAATGTCCTATAGGAGATCTTAATGAGGATGGTCTTTTCAATGTCTTAGATGTAGTTGTAATGGTCACTCTTGTTCTTGGACCAATTGATGAGTGGGATATTTATTTATGTTTGGCTGATATGAATGGTGATGAACAATTAAATGTTCAAGATATAGTAATCCTTGTAAATCTCATATTGAATTAGTTATTTTTAGATTATGAAGAATAAATTAAAATATATATTATTAATTTTTACTGTATCATTTTTAAGTGCAGCTTTAGTTAGTGAGTCAGAAATTTTAAAAGTAGCTCAAAATGTTTATATAGAATTT
>CETH01075657.1_pt1 | contig 19440 bp, 13 predicted proteins | sample 361461 | NCBI WGS metagenome assembly CETH01 (sample SAMEA2622695, study PRJEB7988) | marine metagenome | isolation source: saline water (ENVO:00002010), including
TTACAATTGAGGCTGCTTCTGCAACATTTAAACTTTCCATTTTTCCTTTGCCAGGAATATGAATTGCTTGTGATATATTTTGAAATTTATTTGATATTCCATTACTTTCATTGCCTAATATCAGAGCCCAATATTTTTTATTAGGAATAAAATTTTTAATATTTTTTCCTTTTAAGTCCGCTGTTAATATTTCATATTTATGATATTCTAAATATGATATAATATTTTCAACTGAATCTTTACATATATTCTCTAGGTGGAAATGAGCCCCCATGGCTGCTCTCACTGTTTTGGGATTATATAATTCTACACTATTATTTGTAAGAATTATATGATAATAGCCAAACCAGCTACAGGTTCTTAATATTGTACCCATATTTCCTGGATCAGATATGCCATCAATAATAATCACAGGTTTTATATTATCTTTTTTTACCAAATTTAAGGGTTTTAATTGCATACATTTTAATAATGCAAATATTTGTTGTGAATTTTTTGTATCTGAAATTTTTTCAGCATCTTTTTCTGTTGTTAGACATAATTCAATATTTAATATTTTAGATTTTTCCCTAATGGCATCAAAATTCTGACCTTTTTTAGAATAAATAATTTTTTCAATTGTCTGTTGATGTTTTAATGCATCTAATATTAGTTTTTCACCTTCAATTAAATATTCATTATTTATATATCTAAATTTTTTTTGCTTTAATGAAACTAAATATTTGATTTCTTTTTTTGATATCATTTTATTCATCTATTTCAATTAAAATTGGAGCATGGTCTGAACCCATTATATCCGGTAAAATAATAGATTTTTTAATTTTATTTTTTATACATTCAGAAATACAAAAATAATCAATTCTCCAGCCTACATTTTTTGCTCTTGAATTAAACATATAGCTCCACCAAGTATAGTGTTCTGGTTCCTGATTAAATATTCTAAAAGTATCTATAAAACCTGATTGCATATAGTTTTCAAATCCCTGTCTTTCTTCTATTGTAAAGCCTGCATTTTTTTTATTAGATTTAGGATTTTTTAAATCAATTTCTTTATGTGCAACATTTAAGTCTCCACAAAAAATTACAGGCTTATTTTTTTCTAATTCTTTTAAATAGTTTAAAAAATCTACATCCCATTCTTTTTGTCTATATTCCAGCCTACTTAAATCTCTTTTTGAATTTGGAGTATATACTGTTACTAAATAATAATTTTTCAATTCCATACATATCACTCTACCTTCTTTATCATGTTTTTCAATTTCCAAATCATTTTTTATAGATATTGGATTTATTTTAGAGAATATGGCTGTTCCAGAATAACCTTTTTTTTCTGCACTATTCCAATATTTATATGGATATTTTTTTAATTCTAATTCCACTTGCTCTGGTGAGGCTTTTGTTTCTTGAATACATATAATATCTGGTTTATAATCATTTATAAAATCTAAAAAACCTTTTTTTAATACGGCTCTAACCCCATTTACATTCCAGGATATAATTTTCATGTTTTATATACCTCTCTTTGTTCAATGATATTTTTATATAGGTTATTTATTTTTAATTTTGATTCAATAGTTTCAATTTTTTTAACCTGAGCTTTTAATTCTGGATGTATAGGAGTAAAAAATGAGCAACAATCTTGATGTGGAGCAATTGAGTCTTCATAAGTATCAATTATTTTTGCTAAATTAATAATTTCTTCTTTATTGTGTCCAGCTAAAGGTCTAATAATTGGAAATGAACTTATGGATGATATAGCCTGAATGTTTGATAATGTTTGTGATGAAACTTGTCCAATATTATCTCCGGTAATTAAAGCTTTAGCATTTAATTCTTCAGCTAACATACATGATAATTTAATCATTGACCTTCTAAACATAATAACCCATAATTTATCTGCAACTTGATCCATAATTAATTTTTGTATTTCTAATATAGGGTATATATATAATATTGTATTTGGCTGAAATTTTGATAATGTATCTATAATTTTCTTACAATTATTAATTGATTGCTTATTTGTAGCTGGAGCACTATGAAAGTGAGCATATACTAAGTTTACACCTCTTTTTAACATTTGAAATGAAGCTACTGGAGAATCAATACCAGATGATAGTAGACTGATTGCTGTTTCACCTGTATTATTTGGCAAGCCGCCATAGCCTTCTATTTTATTTGCACCTACAAATGCCTGCCCTCTTACTATTTCTATCATAAGATTAAATTCAGGGTTGTTTAGAGATACATTTTTTTTACATATTTTTTGTATTGAACCACCAACTAATTGATTTAATTCTTTTGAGGTATATTTAAAACTCTTATCCTGTCTTTTAGTGCTAATTCTAAAAGAATCAAACTCCTTATTTTTAATCATCATTGCTGCAGCTTCTTCAATTTTAATTAAATCTGCATCAATTTTATACATTAAAGCGGCATTTTTTAAGCCCATTATATTTTTTAAGATATTCTTATATTCATTCCATTTATTAAAATCTATTCCAAATACAAACACACGTGATGCATAGCTATTAATATTTTTAAAAGGGAGTAACCTTAAATGTTTTTGAATATTTTTTTGAAATACTTTTTCAAACCAGATTTTGTTATTTTTTTTCAATCCCAGTTCGTGATAATGTATAAGTATACAGTATTGGCCCATTATGAAATTAATTTATTCAGACTCAAAATAAGAAACCACATTATTTAATGTGATGGATTCTTGTGTTTTTTCTATCATATTTTTAATTACTACAGTTTCATTTGTGACAGTCTTTTCATCCATAATAATTGTATATTTAGAATTCATTTTATTTGCATGTCTTAATTGTGATTTCAAACTTCTTCTTAGAGAATCAATATAAACAGCAACACCTAAATTTTTTCTAATATTATCGGCTAACAGCATACTTTTATCAATCAATTTTTCTTCTATGTTAATAATATAAATATCAGTTTGAGTATTTTCATTATTTTCTAAATCCATAGCAAGCATCAATCTTTCCATACCTGCAGCAAAACCAATAGCTGGGATGTCTGCCCCCCCTAATTGGTGGATTAAATTATCATATCTTCCACCCCCACAAAGCGCATCTTGACCACCCAGGGCATCTGAAGTAACCTCAAATACTGTACGGTTATAGTAATCAAGTCCTCTTACTAAATTTTTATCTTCAATATAGGGGATTTCCATTGTATTTAAAATTTTAAGAACTTTGTTAAAATGCTGTTTATCATCCTTTGAAATATAATCAAAAATATTCGGAGCATGCTCATTTATTAAAGTTTGTATTTCTTTATTTTTTGAATCTAATATTCTTAGTGGATTTTTCTTTAATCTTTCATATTCATATTCATTAAATACTGATTTGAATTTTGATAATGATTTTTTTAATGATTTAATATATTGAGGGCGGGTATCATTACTACCTAATGTATTAATTTTTATTGATAAATTTTTTACTCCAAACATTTGATATATATTATATGCAATGGATATAATTTCTGCATCTTGTTCAGGGTTGCAGGACCCAATCGCTTCTACCCCAAATTGATGAAACTGTCTTAATCTTCCTTTTTGTGGGCGCTCTCTTCTAAAAGATGGGCCAATATAATAAAATTTGGAAATAGGTTCTGTTTTCCATAATTGTTTTTGAATATATGTTCGTACTACTGATGCAGTCATCTCTGGCCTCAGAGTAAGACTTTGGCCATTTTGATCTTTCCAAGTATACATTTCCTTATTAACAATATCAGTATTTTCGCCCACACTCCTTGTAAATAATTCAGTAGATTCAAAAATAGGGGTTCTAATTTCCCCATATCCATGAATATACATAAATCTATTTAGATGATTTTCAATATCTTGTATATTGTAAGTCGATTCAGGGAGTAAATCTTTTGTACCTTTTATATTCTTTATCATAGTTAATTTCCAGACAGCTAAATATATATAATAATCAAGATATTAAGTATAATTTTTATAATCCAAATAGTCTACCGCCACTAGATTTTAATTTAATATCTTTTAAATCAGGACTTTTTACTCTAATATTTAAAAGAAAACCACTTCCATTACCTGATGGCCACCACTTAAAACCAAATTCCCAACAATGTAGTGATCTATACAAATACATATTATGGCTTACAATCTGATTATTAATCATATCAATTTGTCCCGCATATGTAATTTTCCATTGTTCAGTTAAATTTAATTTTAATATAGGTTGAATCCATATTGTTTTATCCCATCCAACTTTATTATCTATTATAGATTTTTGTAATTTAGCACCTAATCTAATATCTAATTCCCACAACTTGCTTGTAGATATTTCTGGCTCAAAAAATTTGTTAGAATTATATAATTGACTTTCTTCATCTCTATCTAAGCTATCAATTTCATTTGTATCTGGTTGAATAATTTTTTGGCGTCCAAACAAAGATAAATCAGTAGCCCCTTGTAGATAAGTTAATGTTGGGAATGATGCATATTGATTAACTCTATTTAAATTTTCATCTAAAATATAAGGTTCGTGGTACATTGTAAAATCAAAATTAAATTTTTTATTTGTATTCAGATTGATTCTTGATTTAATAAGATCGAGCTTAAATTCATCTGCCATAAAATTATAACCTGTATTTATATTCCACCTCATAAAATCTAACTTAGTTTGAGATGAATCATTTAATTTAATTTGAAAATTATTTGTAATATTTAAGTTAATTTTTCTTATTTCATTAGTAGGAGTAGACCCAATCATAGAATTACTAAAATAATCATAGCCTTCATTATCAAAATAGCCTAAATCTATTCCCAGAAATGGTTTAGAAAAATTTGGAGTATAATTCAAACTAATAGTGGGTGTTAAAATATGCCTTAATGAGTTAATATTAAATTTGTTAATTTGAAATATACCATATAAAATGGTGCTAGATGATAAATTAAAACTTCCAATTAGCCTTCTTTTAAAACCATTTACCTCTTCGTCATTATGATTATATTTAAAAATCCATCCTTCATTTAGATTTAATGATGGATTTAAATTTAGCCATTGAAATAACTTTAAGGGTACAGATAAATTCATACCATGAGTAGCACTATTATTATAAACTATTGTATCTTTTTGAATCCAATTATATAATTCATCATTAATATTACCATTGTAGAATCTATTGCCTATTTTTTGATATCCTTTAAATTGAGATGAAAAATTATAATAAATAGAGTGATACCATTTATCTCCTGCGCCAAATAATTTAGAATTTGAATGTGAAAATCTCAGATTAGGCAGCACTCTAGTTTTATAGAATATTTCTTGTTCTTCACATATATCATCTTCATTTGAGTCAATACATTCTGGTATTTCAGATTGTTTATTTAAATCATAACTCTCTGATAATGACAATGATAATCTATTATTATATGCAGACCATACCTTACTATACCCAGCTGAAGATTCCAATTTTTGTTGAGTTCTACTATTTAAATCATAGCTATCATTATAGAAATCACTACTTGTTACATAAACCCAATTAATATTAATATTTTGTGTATTATCAATTTGATGGTTATGAATCCATTTAATATCAAAATTTTGAATAGATTGATTACTAAATAAATCACTAATATCTTTTGTTCCACTTAATTTGCGTTTAAATGTAGATGATATATTACCATTAAAATTATATCTTTTGATATATCTCATATTGGTATTTAATTCAATTCTATCTTGATCATAAAAGTCCATTAGCACTTTACTATCTAAATAATCATTCGGCGCCCAATAATAACCTAATTTTTGAAAGAAGGTTCCATTGCTATTCGAAACACCGAAAGAAGGCATAATCCAACCTGATTGACGGCCACCACTTGTGCTTGGTAGTATTGCAAAAGGGAGACCAATAATAGGAATGTCATATATATATAGAAATAGAGGTTTTGTTATGATTCGTTCACCTTGGATCATTTTCATTTTTGGACTTTTAAAATAATAGTGGGGGTGGTCATGGTCACATGTTGTATATACACTTTTATCCATATGGTATATATTAGGCTCTTCTCTAAAAATTATTTTTGATTTATATATGCCATCTCTTACTTTAGTCTCGCCTAAACTAATAATTCCGCGTTTATTAATTAAATCAAATTCTAACTTTTTACCCAGCATTGGTTTTTGATTTTGACTTGAAATTTTTGCAGATTCATCATCTTTTGAATATGCATATAAAATATTTTTTTCCCAATTTACGTCTACAGTATTTGATGTTAATTCTGTATTTTGGTATTGTATTTTGACATCATTTTTAAGAAATGTCATTTGATCATTTATATGATAATTTATTAACTCAGCTTGATAGCTTAATGTGGAATCTAATTTTGTTTGATTTTTTTCTGGATGAAATATTCCTCGAGCATCACCTTTGATGTATATTTTATTTAAATTAATTTGATCATATTTAAATACCATTGTATCTCCAGAAGCCTCATTGAATCCCATTAAATAAGTTGAGTCATTAACAACGTAATATTTACTTTCTGCCATTCCATTCACAAAAATATTTTCCAAATGTTTATTCTTAAACTCTGCTTCAATTATAGATCCATTAATCTCATCTTTGAATAACTGATAATTATTATCATTAACTATCGCATAATGATTATTATATATATATGCATCATTTTTAATAAACATATTTTTAATTAATGAATCTTGAAAAGCTAAATTAACATTTTGTCCTGAAGCTCCCCGCTCATTTGATGTAATTGTAACTTTTTGATTTAATGTCATATATTGCGAATTATCATTATAATCTATTTGATCAGCAATTATTTTATATTCAGGGTCATAAAATTTTGAATTATTTTTTGCAATAAATGAATACCCTCTAAATCCATTAGTTTTAACATATATTAAAGAATCAGTTTCTAAATAGTTATTTTTAAATTTAAAATTCACATTTCCAAATGCATGTAAAGAGTCAATTTCATACCAAAATATCATATTTTGGCATTCTAAACTATCAGTTCCATTAATCATTGTTACAGGTCCTAATAAATGCAATTCTTGATTATCTATATATTGTTTTGCTTGATTTGTAAATATTGATATAGTATCTCTGTAAATAACAACTTGTTTATTTCCTAAGGAAGTTGATTTAAAAATTCGTACCTCTCTACCATTTTCTTCTTTTTTTTCAAGAATATCAGCTGTATAGCTCCAATCTTGAGCATTCAATATAATAGGTATGGTTAATAAAATTATGTATTTCATAATCTAAAATATAAACAATTATTAAATTTTGCTTACTAACAAAGTATACGAAATTCTCATTATATTGTTCATTACATTTTGTAATAAAATAATAATAAGTATATTTTCAAGTTACATAATATATTTAGATACAAATTTGGATGATATATTTATGAAAAATTATTTATTAAAGTATACTCTTTTATTTTGCTTTACTACTCTTTACAGTCAAGTAAGCTATAATTCAAACCCAACAAGTTTTGATAATGACTTGGATGATATAATTTCATTCTATAATACTGAAGAATTAGATTTTAATCAATTAAGAATTCAAGATGAATTAGATGCTAAACAAGGGTTGCCATATAGATTTGGGTATAGTTTTGATGTTGATATAGATTTCTTTAATCTAGCAATGTGTGATACTTTAGTTAATGGAGATAAGGTATATAGATTAAAAATTGGCTCTAAAGACGCTTATTCAATTAATCTTATATTTAATCAATTTTACTTATCGGAAGGTGCAGAATTATTTGTGTATAATCAAGATCATACGGATGTTATAGGTGCTTTTACTAATGCGAATAATAAGATATATAAAAGATTTTCTACAGCCCCGGTATTAGGGGATGTAATTGTTATTGAGTATTTTGAGCCAAAATTTTCTACATCAAAAAGTGTTATTAATATTTCTAATATTATTAATGGATATAAAGATGTATTCAGAGGGTATGAAGATTCTGCATCATGCAATAATAATGTTAACTGTGCAGATTTTCAATCATGGCATGATGAAATCAGTTCAGTTGTTTTAACTCTAACAGATGGAGGGACAAGGCTCTGCTCTGGAGCTATGGTTAATAATGTTAATCAAGATTTAGCATTATATTTTTTAACTTCTGAGACTTGCTTAGGTGGACATGAAGATTGGATCTTTATGTTTAATTATGAAAGTCCTGAATGCTATAGTAATCAAGATGGAATTACTGATCAAACAGCATCAGGTGCAACTTTATTGGCACATCATTATGAATCTGACTTTGCGTTATTAAAGCTAGAAGAAGTTCCACCTGAAGAATATGACATTTATTTTTCTGGTTGGGATATCAGCACAAATCAACCAGTCAATTGTGTTACGATTCATCATCCAGTAGGTGATATAAAAAAATTTTCTTATCATGAAGGTTTTGCTGTATCAGATGGCTGGTTTTTTGATGATAATACTCATTGGAAAATTAGTGAATGGGAGAGTGGGATTACTGAGCCTGGCTCTTATGGGGCTCCATTATTTAATGCTAACAAAAAAATTGTAGGGCAATTACATGGTGGAGAGTCATCTTGTGAAGAGCCTATAGATGATTATTATGGCAAATTATCTCATTCATGGGATTTAGGATTAAAGGACTGGCTAGATCCAGGCAATACAGGAGTAACAAGCTTAGAAGGTATTGGAGTTCTTAATTCTCCTGACCCTGAAATTACATATAGTAATGATAGCTATAATATCTTGATGGTTGAAAATGAATTAGAAATCATTAATTGTATATTAAGTAATACGGGTGAAGAAGGATCTATTTTAAATTATCAAATTTATAATTCACCCTTTTCTGAAACATATAGTATGCCTGATGAACAAAATTATTATTGGATTGATTCAGATTATAGTGATTTTGAAGAATATTATTGGGTAAACATCAATGATGATGGGAATCAAGTTTGGTTTGAAGATAATGATTCAGCTGTTGGTCCTTTTAATATAGGGTTCGAATTTCCTTTTTATAATAATGTTTATTCAGAATTTATTATTAGCCCAAATGGATGGATAGGGTTTGGAGAGGACAACCCAGCTTATGAAAATATTTCTATCCCTTCATCTGAGGCCCCATATCCTGCTATTTTTGGTTTTTGGGATGATTTAAATCCGATTAATTTAGATTCTTCTCCTGATATGGGGGGAAGAGTAAAATATGTTTCAGATGGGAATAGGTTAGTAGTTTCATATACAGATGTTCCTCGTTGGGGTGATGATGCTCCCTATTCTTTTCAAATAGTAATATATAAAACTGGTCATATTGATATTAATTATGCTAATATGAGTGGAGATAGAACTAGCGCAACTATTGGAATTCAAAATGATCAAGGGTCTACAGGACAACAGATTATTTATAATGATAGCTATGTACATAATTTTTTAGGGGTTTCTTTTGAACAATCTCCAAATTGGTTTACTATTGATGATCAAAATTATATTAATAATGAGTTAGATGATCAGGAATCAATTAACCATATAGTGCAACTCGATGGTTATCAAATAAATAGTGGTTTATATTTAACATATATACATATTGAATCTAATGCTACCGGGGCTATTACTATTCCAGTCTCAGTACAAGTAGGCTATCAAGCTAATTTAGGAGATATTAATTATGATGGTGTAATTAATGTGCAAGATGTTGTTTTGCTTGTTAGTATGATTATTGATGATTTTCCCCCGAATCTGGAAGCAGATATCAATGAAGATGACGAAATTAATGTATTAGATACCGTATTATTGATTGAATTAATTTTAAGTTAGGTGTTTTATTAAGATAAATCACAAAAATATTGTAAATTGAGGTTTATTTTTTAGAGTTTTATTGGGAGATTTTATGCGAAATATTCATTTTTTATTATTAGTTGGGTTTGTATTTTCACAAACCACAATAATAGGAACTCCAAAAAGTTTTATTCACCCTACTTTTAATGAGGTGTATCAAATTATTATGCCAGAAATTGATATTGATCAATTATTATTAGAAGATAAGCAAGTTTCTCCTGGGACGCCTTTTAGATATGGAAAAATATTTGATGTTGATTATAATTTAAATAATTTTGGTACCTGGGAAATATTAGATGATGGTTCTAAATTATGGAGAGCAGAAATTTATTCATCAGGTGCTTTTTCAATTGGAATTGAGTATAATTATTTTCATTTACCTGAAGGGGCAGAGTTTTATGTCTATAACCCAGATCAATCTATGGTTCATGGAGCTTATTCTTACATAAATAATCAAGAAGATTATTTATTTGCCACTCCTTTAGTTAAAGGAGATACTATTATTTTAGAATATTATGAACCAATTAATTCAGAATTTGAAGGAGAAATTTATTTATCAGAAATAATTCATGATTACAAAGATATTATGAATTTATTTGATAATAAGGATTATGATAGTGATAGAATATGCGCAACTAATACTCATGGTGGTGGGGAATTATGTCCAGAAGCTGAGCCCTATGAATTAGTTATAAATGCTACTTCTCATCTTGATATGGGAGGATTTATTTGTAGCGGATCTATGGTAAATAATACTAATTATGATTTAACAAAGTATTACATGACTGCTTGGCATTGTACAGATGGTGAAAATCCAAGCACATTCAGATTTTATTTTAATTATGGAGCGTACAGTTGTGCTTCTGATAATGGTACTCCAGGTATTAGTTTATATGGTTCTCAGCAATTAGCAACATCTAATGGGATGAATTCAGATTGGACTCTACTTAATATTACTGGAGGCAATGTCCCTGATGATGTATGGCAGTCTTGGGAGATATTTTATGCTGGCTGGAACAGATCAACCGATAACCCAATAATATCATGTGCTATTCATCATCCAAATGGAAAACCTAAAAGAATAAATTTTGATGATGATATGGCATATTCAGCATCATGGAATCAAGGTGACCCTAACACTCATTGGAGAGTTTTCTGGGATAATGGAGGCACAGAAGGAGGTTCATCAGGGTGTCCACTTTACGATGAAAATTTTAGATTAGTTGGTGTTTTATCTGGTGGGCCAAATGTTCCATGCGGAGACCCTACAGGTTATGATTTATATGGTAAATTTGATAGAGCATGGGATGATGTAAAACAATGGCTTGACCCAGGTAATACAGGAGCAATGTTTATTGATGGGACTTATGATGGCTCTATTATTATAGAGGGATGTACAGACCCTGATGCTGAAAATTATAATTCTGATGCTAATATAGATGATGGAAGTTGTTTTTATGGTTTAGCAGATATTTATTTTGGTGAAGTTTCATATGAATCATTAGAAGTCATGACATTTAATACTTCAGAGATTGCGCAGTTTCAGTTTGTAGTTTCAGATACTGCAAATTTAATTACGCTTTCAAATGCTTATGGAGGACTAGCTGAAGATAATAATTTTATAATATCCATATCCCAAGATGGTACTGTTATTGGAACAACATTATCTGAAAATACTATTCCAATAGGTGAGGACATACTTACAAATCTTGATTTTACTTTTTCAGAATCAGGGACAACCCAGGTATGTATTTCTAATCATATATTTTTTGACATTAATGGCAATGAAATTTTAGTTCCTGGTGATAATTGTACTTCATTAGAATTAAATACAGAGTTAAATATTGATGATTCTCTAAGTAATTTAAAATTTGGTATTTCTAAAGTTTATCCTAACCCATTCAATCCATCTGTTAATTTTGATATTCAATTATTAGAAACAGAAAAAATAAATATTTATGTATATGATTTAATTGGTAATAAAATTGCAACTATTCATTCTGGTATATTACAATCAGGCAACCATTCATTTAATTGGGATGCAACTGATTTTTCTACTGGGTTATATATCATTCAGTGTGAAAGTAAAAAAATAGCATCTAATCAAAAAGTATTATTAATGAAATAATTATGAAAACGCATATCTTACTTTTATTCTTATTTATTAATTTTGTATTCACTGATTCTATTAATATTTATGATAATACTTTATTATTTTGTATTAATAAAAATGAGCCTACAATAAATTTTAATCAGGATTACAATTTAAATCGTTCAGAAAACCATAAAGTTTTAAATCATTTTTTTCAATCAGTTTCCAGTGATTATACAATAAAGCCATGGCTTAATGCAGCCACTCCAGATGATCATAGTGGCGATATTTATTTAAATCGTATTTATAAAGTAATCTTTAATGATATTGATAGAGTGGATTTGTCGGATATTAAAAATAATTTAAATTCATTTCCATTTATTTATGCTGTAGAGTACGATTATATAAGGGTTCCAACTTATCAGCCAAATGATACTCGATATAGTCAACAATGGTTTATTCCTAAAATTCAATCAGATCATGCATGGGATTTTTGGGATATTGATTCGGGGGATATTCCAGGAAGTAAAGATATATTATTAGCATCAGTTGATACAGGGGTTGATTGGAATCATTCTGATTTAATTAATAATATATGGCAAAATTTAGGTGAAGATGCTGATGGAGATGGTAGAACATTAGAATTTATTGGTGGTCAGTGGGTATTTGATCCAGATGATCTGAACAATATTGATGATGATGATTGGGACAATAATCCAAATACTTATATTGATGATTTAATTGGATGGGATCCAGCTGGTTTAAATGGTCTTGATGATAATGACCCGATGCCTCCTGGAAATTGGGGTTGGGCACATGGTACGCATGTAGCAGGAATATTAGCAGCAACTACAGATAATAACAGAGGGGTTGCATCTTCTTGTTTTGATTGTAGTATTTTGAGTGTTAAGGTATCTGATGATAACCAAGATGATGTTTATATTACGGATGGCTATGATGGCATCTTATATGCAGCAAAAGTTGGATATTATAGAACTGACAGAGGATTTTCAATTATCAATAATAGCTGGGGAGGTGGAAGTTTTAATATTTTTGAACAAGCAACAATTGATGTAGCTCATAATGATTATAATGCAGTCATTTTAGCAGCTTCAGGTAATGATCATGTAGATGCAGCTCATTATCCTTCAAGTTATGCAAATGTTATTTCAGTAACTGCAACTAATTCACAAGATAGAGTAAACTGGGCAACCTATCATGAGACAGTTGATTTAGCATCTCCTGGTGAAAATATAGAAAGTACTGTAATTCAGAATAATCCTAATAATGAAAATAATGCATATAGTTCATGGAGTGGGACTTCAATGGCAAGTCCTGCTGCAGCAAGTGTAATTGGATTATTAAGTTCATTTAATCCAGATTGGGATAATCAACAACTTGAAACAATGATTTTAGCAACTTCTGATCCCATTATATATTCAATTAATTCTAATTATTTAAACGGTAAAATAGGTGAAGGGCGGGTTGATGCATTAAGAGCTTTAGCAACTCCATTATTTCCTGAAATAGATCTTGCAGAGATTGATTGTCAAGTTATAACTGGTGATGATAATATTATTGATGCTGGCGAAATAGTATATTTAACAACTATATTATATAATAGTCCTGATTGGGGAGCTGCTTTTAATCCTTCTATGACTTTAAATAGCATATCCGAATTTTTTCAAATCAGTAACCCGACTCAATCTACAGACAATATTGAACCAGGAGATGTGTATTTAAACATTGAAACTCCATTTGAAATTATAATATCTGATGATACTCCTATGGGAGATTATGAGTTTGAATTAATAATAACTTCTAATGAAACGGAGTATGCAACATACAATGCTACACAAATGCTTTCATTTTTTGTAAATCATAATACATTAGGTGATGTAAATAATGATGGTGGAATTAATATTTCTGATCTTGTCATTATGATTGGATTAGTGATTAATAACGATTACAATGAAAATGCTGATATGGATGGTAATGGCATTGTTAACATTCAAGATATCATAGTAATAGTTAATATTATTCTTGATGATGAGTAACTTTATTATAGTATGTATAAATGTTATTTAACCTGCCCTAGGGGATTAGAGCATCTGGCTCAAGATGAACTTTCTAATTATGCAGATTCTATTACTGCTAATAATGGAGGTATTAATTTTCAGGTTGATAAAAAAGGATTATATCAAATTAATTTTATTTCCAGAATAGGAATGCATTTATTGGTTGAGTTATTTAGTTTTGAAGCAAATGATATTCAGGATATGTATAATAAAATTTATAATTTTCCATGGCATGATTATATAGATATTAATCAAACTTTCATTATTAGGATGAGGGGCTCATCTGATAAATTTGGAAATAAAAATTACACTACTTTAAAAATTAAAGATGCTATTGTAGATCAAATTAAAAAGAAAAAATTAACTAGACCTTCAATAGATAAAGATAATCCGGATATTACTATTTCTGTATTTATTACTGATAATCATTTTATAATTTATAGTGATAGTTCTGGATTGTCTTTACATAAAAGAGGATATAGAAATAAAATTCATAAGGCTGCTTTAAACGAATCTCTAGCAGCAGGACTTGTGATGTTATCAGGTTGGAATCAGTCTGACACATTTTATGATACCATGTGCGGATCAGGCACCATTGCAATTGAAGCAGCATTATTAGCCTATAATATTGCTCCAGGCTTATTAAGGAAGGGATTCGCATTTCAAAAATGGCATGATTATGATAAAAATCTTTTTTTAAAAATTAAAAATAAACTTAAAGGTGCTATTAATTTAGATAAAAAAATAAAAATATATGGTTATGATTCAGAGTTTGCTAATATTGTGATGGCACTATATAGTTCTAAATTACTTGGCTTAGAAAAACACATCTCATTTAAAAAGCAAAATATGATAGATTTTTATTCTAATGATAGCAAAGCCACACTTATCATTAACCCTCCTTACGGTGAACGTTTAGGTGATGATAATTCTACTGAATTATTATATAAAATGATTGGAGATGTATTTAAACATCAATGTACGGGTTTTAATTGCTATGTTTTTACTGCAAATTTAGAGGCTGCTAAGAATATAGGATTAAAAACAAATAAAAAAATTGTATTAAAAAATGGAAGTTTAGATTCTCGATTACTACATTATCCGATTCAAGAAGGAAGTTATAATAAAAAAGGTTCCCTATAGGGAACCTTTTTTATTATAAATATAAAAATATTTATTAAAATGACCATGTTAATGTAGCGCTTGATGAAAGAGCTTCATCATTTCTACCTGTAATATATCTTACAGGGTCATTAAATAAAGCAGTATTTTCTAATACCATATCTAAAGTAAAGGTTCCATAATCAAAACCTAATCCAAAATTCCAACTAAAATTAGATACGCCATTTTCATCACCAGCGCCTGTCCATGTATAGTCATCTCCGTCTTTACCTGATATTACATACTCATGGTTTAAACCAAATCTTACTTTAGCCCAATCTGTCACATCTGCTTCAACACCTAAATGTACTCTTGGAAGCGTTATCTTGCTACTAATTCGATCTTCTGCACCATCATTTCCTGAATTATATGTCTCGTTCCAAAAACCAAAACCCATAGCAAATGTAGCATTTACTCCATCAATAGTAGGTAGTGTAGTAAATAAATCTACTGTTACCTGTTTTTGATTAAGCAACTCATCTCCTTGAGTTCCATTTATCATCTCAAAGCTTGTTAACATATTTTTAAATAACCACACATTTTGTGTTTTTCTGAAATTAAGCATTAAACCTGATGCTTTTGGATCATCTGTATTATCTACTCCATCATCTTCATTAGCCATTACAAATAAGACCCCTATTTCACCCAAGTTCATATTCATACCGAACCCCATCTCTAAACCAAATGACGATGTATTAGTTTCAAAGCCTTCTATCTCTTCATCTTGTTCTGATGCACTTGAAAGACCAACTAATAAACCATAGTTGCCATCTCCCCATATTAAATTAAACCAATTATTATTATCTGCATCAGTACCGTCAAAATAAAAGCCCCAAGTAGTATCTTCACCCCAAATAATCATTGCCTCACCGCTTGCATTTCCAGCCCCACTAACTTGAATCATATCTACGTTATTAACCATTGCAGGGAATTTTAATATATTTGCGTCATCTTCTGGCCAAAAACCAGCATTTCCACCCAAGGCATTAATTCTATCCATATTACAAAATGCTATTGAACAGAATGTTATTATTACAGTGATAATTTTAATAAATTTCATCATATTCTCCCTTAATTATTTTATAAAATATAGGCCTAATTTAAGGTAAAAAAAGAAATTTAAAAAACTAAGGGGCCATAATAGCCCCTTAATTTGAATAGGTATCCCTCCTGTAATTCATAGCTGAATCACTACCCGTTTTAATATATGAATGTATTAGCCTGATTGTTGTGCTTTTAATCACAAAATCTTACAAGACAAATAAACAGTAATTATGCAAATCCACTATGGCCAGACAGTTTATTAATATTAATACCTAATTGTTTATTAATATAGGTCCACTTTTGTTCATCAGGCATATCAAATATGACTTCAGAATTACTTGGTGCAATAAGCCAATCACCATTTTCAAATTCATTTTCTAATTGGCCATTGCTCCATCCAGCATATCCTATTGAAAATCTAAACATACTTGGGCCCTGACCTGTAACAATATCTTTTAAAATTTTAGAATCTGAAGTAACACCTAACTGCTTAGAAATTTTAATAGTTTTTTTTGTAATATAATCTAATGGATGTAAAATAATGCCCATATTTAAATCAACAGGCCCCCCAAAATATACATTTGGAGTAGGATTAATTTGATGTAATTGTGTTTCTTTTAAAATAGAATTAGCTTCTTCTTTAAGCTTTAAATCTGATATGGGCTTATTTACAATTAAACCCATAGCTCCATCCTTATCATGACTACATACGTATATAAGGCTTTTTTTGAAAATAGGGTCATTAACATGTGGCATGGGGATTAAAAAGTTATTTGCTAAATTTTTCATAATTAATATTACAATTAAATTATTAAAATGTGAATAAAAAAAGTAATAATTATAATAAATTTACTTTAATATTAGAGAGATTAATTATGAAATATTATTTAGCAATACTTCTATTTATTTTTGTCGGGTGTGCAGCTCAAATGGCACCTAAGGGAGGGCCTGTTGATAATCAGGGCCCTAAATTAATTAAAGTCTCTCATCCATCTAATACCAACATTACTAATACAAATACAGAGATTGTATTTTATTTTGATGAATTTATTAATCCATTAAGTATTGTGAATTCAATTGAAATTATAGATTTTACTGATTTCAGTTATCAAGTAAGAGGCAAAAAAATTATCATTACCCCAAATCAAAAATGGCCTAAGTATAAAGTTTTAAAAATTAATATTTCAAGAAACATTTCTGATTTTAATGGTAATAATATGGATAATCCAATTAAACTTTCATTGTTCTCTAGCAAATTAATTTCAGATAATAAAATTTTTGGACACATTGTCAATAGTAATAATGAAATATTTAATATTGGTTTATATACTTTAATTGATAGTACTTATATACTAACTGATAAAACAGAATCCAACAATTTAGGTGATTTTAAATTTCAATATCTGGATCGAGGTTATTATGTAGTAGCGGCAGTAAATAATAAAATTGATGTATTAAAAAATGATATTCGAAATAACAGATATGGATTAATTAGTAAAGATTTTATTGATTTATTTAATCAAGACAGTACTAAAATTAATATTAAAATTGGAAATTCTTTAGAAAGGTTGAGTATTAAATCTTTTCGCCAAGTTAATAATAATTTTGGATATATTATGCTAGACAATGGTTCTGAAAAACCTTTTTTAATACCTAAGGATAAAGTAGCTGGAGATTCTTTAACTATTAATATTAAATTGAATAATCGTTTTGAAAGCTACCTGCCTAGTCCATATACTACTATTCTTAATAATATAATTGATACTATTCCACCCAATATCATATCTTCTTATCATATTAATTCAGAATTTTATATAATATTTGATGAACCTATTTCAAAAGGAGTGAATGCTCCTAATATTTATTATAAATTAGATACCACTTTTAATAAAATAGATTACTCTTTTATTGATTCTTTCAAATTAAAAATTAATAATCACATGTCTCAAGATTTGTATGTTGCTAATGTTAGTGATATATATTTAAATCACATTTTAGATACAATTCATATTCAAAATAAATTTATATCAGATGATTTAGTTCAAGGCGGGAACATATATGGTTCAGTAGAATATGAAGGTAATTATCCAATGATTGTAAAAGCAGAAAGTTCAGATTTAGAATCTATTTATTATGCTTATACTGATTCTACTCAAAAATTTTCTTTTTTAAATATTCAACCAGGCTTTTATACATTTACTTCATATGAAGTTTTAGGTGATTATGATTCAACTTATTATTACAATGGTAGTTGGGCCCCATTTAAAAGGGCTGCTAAGTTTGGTATGTATCCTGATATATTAGAAGTTAGGAGTCATTGGGATATTAAAGATATGGTAATATTGGTTAAGTAGTAATTCTATGAGTTTAAAAAAAACATATAATAAGTTAATTGATATAGCACATCAGCTTGATATTAAAATTATTAAAGGTAAAGGTAATTTTAAAGGTGGAGTTTGTGTTTATAAAAAAGAAAATATTATTGTTTTAAATCATAATAAGCCAATTCAAGAACGGTTAAAAAACTTAGTTCTTAGTTTATTGGAATTTGAGATTGATACAGTGCAAATGGACCAACAGACCAAAAAACTATTTCAGAGCTATTCCACTTAAAAGGAGCATACATGAGCAAAGATTTTTTATGGGCACCATGGAGAATGGATTACATTACAAATCCTAAAAAAGAACAAGATGTATTTTTAAATAAAATAAATAGTTCAGATGATAAAAAAAATTTAGTTTTACATAGATCAGAGGCTTCGTTTGTTACAATGAATTTATATCCATATAATAATGGACATTTAATGGTAGTTCCATATAAAAAATATGATGATATGACCAAATTAAGTACACAAATATTAACAGAAATTATGGCTTTAAGCAAAGCATCCATGAAAATTTTAAAAAAAGAATTAAAATGTGAAGGTTTTAATTTTGGATTAAATATGGGGAAAGCTGCAGGTGCTGGGATTGATGATCATTTACATTTTCATATTGTGCCAAGATGGATAGGGGATTCTAATTTTATGCCTATTACAGGCCACACTAAAATTATAATGGAAAATTTATTTGATACCTATGATAAGCTTAAGCCTTCATTTGATTTATTAAAATAATTATAAAAATTCTTTTATATATTGAATTCTTTATATAATTTTATCGGCTTGAAAAATAACATTTTCCGGTATAGCTCAGTTGGTTAGAGCAGTGGACTGTTAATCC
>CETH01037573.1_pt1 | contig 19436 bp, 9 predicted proteins | sample 361461 | NCBI WGS metagenome assembly CETH01 (sample SAMEA2622695, study PRJEB7988) | marine metagenome | isolation source: saline water (ENVO:00002010), including
AAGGGTGAACAAGGAGAAGATAACTCAACCAAGGGTCAAAAAGGAGATACAGGTAGTACATCTAGTCCATCTGTTCCTTCTGGATCTACCATGTTGTTCTATCAATCTTCTGCTCCTACTGGATGGACAAAATCAACATCACATAATAATAAAGCACTCAGAGTTGTAAGTGGTTCTGGCGGTGGTTCTGGTGGTAGCAATTCATTTACTAGCACTTTTGCTAGTAGAGCTGTAAGCGTTAGTGGATCTGGAAGTGCTAGTGGAACTACTGGAAGCAGTGTTTCTGGAAGCACTGGTTCTGCTGGTGGAGAAAGTGTAAGTATTAGTGGATCTGTTAGTGGTAATTGTAGTGGAACTCAGATAATGTATCAGAACACTACTAACGCAGCATTATCAGTAGCACAGTTAGCATCTCACTCTCACCCATATCATGCTCCTCTTGGAACTTCTGGTGGATCTTATGGTATTCAAGATACTGGAAATGCTGGTTCTTCAGGAACTCCTAATGTTGGTAGTACTGGTAGTGGAAGCGATCACTATCACGCAATTATCATGTATAATATAAATGGTTCTAATTTCAGTTTTAGTGATAGTTTTACTGCTTCTGGATCAACTAGTGATCACTCTCACGACATAGGAAATCACTCTCATAGTTTCAGTGATAGCAGCATATCTGTCAGTAGTTCAGGTTCCTTGGACTTGGCAGTTCAGTATGTTGATGTTATAATATGTACAAAGAACTAATATAATGAAACTTGAGCAGGGAAAGTTCTGCCCTTTGATTGGTAAAGATTGTATTGGGTTACAGTGTTCTTGGTTTACTCAAGTTCGTGGTGTAAATCCTAATACAGGGGAGGAAATTGATGATTGGGGTTGTGCTGTTACTTGGTTGCCAACTTTGATGATCGAAAATTCTCAACAACAAAGAGCAACTGGTGCTGCTATTGAATCCTTTAGAAATGAAACTGTAAAATCTACTATGAAAGCACAAGAAATATATCAAAGAGAATTGGAATTAAAGGCTCAAGAAAGACTACAACAGTCTAGACAGACAATACATAACGTAACAGACATAGACCAATGAAACTAACAATTATTCCATCAGATAAAACTATTATTCTTGATTACGAAGCAGTTGTATGTAACAATGTTGATCTTTCTTGGATTCCTTCAGATATTCATGCTGTTCAATGGGATAGTGTAGCGAATGAAGGAAATATTCAATATAATGTTAAAACAAAATGGCCAGAAGAAATTAGTGAAATAGGTATTTGGCAACAAGCAGTAACTGATCATGCTAATGAGAAAACTCTTGCGGCTGCTGCTCTTGAGGCAGCAAGAAATCATTTAGCAGAAGTAAAAGAATATAGAAATGCTTTGTTGATATGGTCTGATTGGACTCAAGGTAATGATTCTCCATTATCTGATAGTAAGAAAGCAGAATATGTAACTTATAGGCAAGCATTAAGAGATCTTCCAGCAACTATAGCAGCAGATTCTAATTTAACAGCAAAAGCATTAGCAGACGATCATTCTCACTCTTCTTGGCCAACAAAACCTTCGTAATTAATTAATGAATATTATTGGTATACATGGAGCTGTGGATTGGGATCCACATGACATGAAATCCTTGAATATGGTACATGATTCTGGTGCTACTTTATTTGTGGATGGAAAACATATTAGAAGTATTGATGAGGAACGTCTTTCTAGAAGAAAGTATGATGGTAGATTTCCTCACAAATCAATAGATTATTGTTTAGGTGATATAAAGAAAGAGGATATTGATATTGTTTGTTTCTCTCCTTCAGGTGTGGAGGAATGTCATAAACAAAGTATTATGAAAGTGATTAGTAATACTTTTCATAATATATTTCCTAATGCTAAGGTGTGGTTTGTTAGTCATCATCTAGCACATGCTGCTTCTTCTGTTTTTACAGCACCATTCAATAGTGGTAGTTTTTTAACACTTGATGGTCTTGGTAGTGGTCTTTGGAATTTGGCATTTGGTAATGTTACAAGATATGAGAATAATAGTATTGGATATTTTGATAAGAATAAGAGATTGTTTAGAACTTTTAGAATGCAGGATTGGGTAGCAACTAATAGTTTTGGTGATTTTTACGGAACAATGTCAAACCATATTTACTTTGATAAATTTGATAAAGACCCAGATCATTATCATAATTGTGAAGGTAAAGTGATGGGTTTATCTGCTTATGGAAAATATGATATTGAAAGTATACCATTTACAAAATCTACCGAAGATTCTAAAGAAATATTTGATATAGATCAATATGAATTTGGACTTCCTTTTGTTAATTTTTATGATTATCGAAAGGTTATTGTTGATCTTATTAATCAAGGATATTCTCCTGAAGATAAAGCACGTTGGCTTCAGAAGAATTATGAAGAGTCTTTTGTTTATTTGATAAAGGAGTTAAAGAAAGATTATTTGGAAGATAATATTTGTTTTGCTGGTGGATGTTTTTTAAACATTAGTGCTAATAGTTTAATAAGACCTTTGTTTAAGAATATTCATATTCCACCATACCCAAACGATTCTGGTGTTCATTTTGGGGCAGCACTTTGGGCATCATATAAATCTAATGAAACAATTCAGATACCACACAACATAGCTCTTCTAGGAAAATCTTATGAAGATTATGTTCCAGAAGAAGGTGATTATTATGAAGACTTTGATGAACTATGTGAAATAGTTGCTAAACATCTTGAGGATAACAAAATTGTGGCATGGTTTCAAGATAGATCGGAACATGGTCCTCGTGCTCTTGGATCTAGATCTATTCTAATGAGTCCAAGTAAAAAGGAAAATAAGGATATAATGAATAGTAGAGTTAAACATAGAGAATACTGGAGGCCATTTGCTGGTATAACTTTAGAAGGTAGAGGATATGATTCACCATATATGTTATACGCAGAGCAAGTTTTAACTGATGATGTACCTGCTATTACGCATGAAGATAATACATGTAGAATGCAAACTGTTAATGATGAATTGAATCCAAGAATGTGTGATTTACTTCGTAAGTTAGAGAATCCTGTTTTGTTGAATACATCGTTCAATGATAATGGAGAACCTATTGTGGAATCGCCAGAAGATGCTATAATGGCATTTAAGAATATGGATATTGATTATCTTGTTATGGGGAACTACTTAATATCATGAACGATCTCATACAACTTATAAAAATTTTAGAACCAAATGAAGTAAAATACATCAATGATCATATTGATACCTTAGAGTTTCATGATTGTAAGGTTTTTGGTTCAGAAGGAAAAAACTATGTTAATAATGATATTAGATCAAGTAGTGGATTAACATTGGATGATAACACTAAGGGAACTATAATGTTACACCAACGTATTAATGTTGGTTTAGAATCTTATTATAAGAAAGTTAAATCTATTCATCAAAATTTTTCATATTATCCAGTTCCTTGTGGTATGGGAACTAAATGTTGGAGAGAGGGAATACAGGTATTAGAATATCAACCTGGACAAAAGTATAGATTTCATCATGATGCTGCTACTGATAAAAAATTAACTGAATATGAAAGAAAGGTAAGTGTTATATTATATTTAAATGAAGGTTTTGAAGGTGGTGGGACTGAATTCATACACACAGCGTTGAAACCTAAACCAGGATATGCTATAATATTTCCATCTAATTGGTGTTATCCTCATGCTGGTCAGGAGGTGATCAGTGGTAAAAAAAGGATAGCAGTTACTTGGTATTACGTTGATTGGGCTTGAGTATTATGGATCCAGAAACATTTGTAGAGAAAGTTATCGTTGATGTTTGTTCTAAAAGATTTAAACTTTACAGTGATCAAGGTGAAGTGAGACATGTGAATTGTGAAACAACTCAACAATTTATGGATGTATTGGAGGTAGTTACCAACCAAGCAGATCCAAGTATTATCGAATATGCTGAGATAACAGTGAATTAATCGCAGCTAAATAGAAACATAGAAATCTTTTGGCCAAAAGTATAAGAAGATGCCTTTAAATAAGTTAGAGAATTTTATAAAGAATACTGAGGGACGTATTCTTTATGTAAATCCAAATGATCTTGATGCTACTGACGGTATTGAAAACGAAGGTAATTCGTTAACAAAACCGTTTAAGACTATTCAGAGGGCATTAATAGAATCAGCAAGATTTTCATATATTGAAGGAAACGATAACGATATTGTTGAGAAAACAACTATATTATGTTTTCCTGGTGAACATTTAATTGATAATAGACCAGGATTCGGTATTAAAACAGTATCTGGAGATGCTAGAGCAGTAAAACCAGATGGTGGAGTAACTAATCTTGGAGCAACAGAAACTTTTAGTTTAACTCTTAATTCAAATTTTGATTTAACACAAGAAGATAACATTCTTTATAAGTTTAATAGTGTTCATGGTGGAGTTATTATTCCTCGTGGAACTTCATTAGTTGGACTAGATTTAAGAAAGACAAAAATAAGACCTAAGTATGTTCCAAACCCAACAGATCCTGATGTTCCATATTCATCAATCTTTAAGGTTACTGGTACATGTTACTTCTGGCAGTTCACATTATTTGATGGTGATGAAAGTACTACAGTATATACTGACCATAAAGATTTCAGTGATATTAATAGATCGAAACCAACTTTCTCACACCATAAGCTAACTTGTTTTGAGTATGCTGATGGTGTTAATGTTATTGGTGATTATCAGTTAACTGATTTACAAGTATATTATAGTAAGTTATCAAATGCATTTAATAGGGCATCTACTAGAGAAGTTCGTTTTAAGTATCCTACATATCCAAACGATTTTGCTCCAGTAAGACCTGAGTTTGAAATAGTTGGTGCTTTTGCTACAGATGCTCTTGGTATTGAAGATATCTTTTCAGGAGATGGTAATACAGCAGGAAGTGTAGTAACTGTTACAACAAAATCTGCTCATGGTTTAAGTAGTGGTACACCAATTAAAATTAAAGGTGTAAGTGCTCTTGACTATAATATTTCAACAAAAGTTAAGACTGTAATTGATGAGAATAGATTTACTTATCTATTATCATTTGTAAAACCAACTTTACCTGCTGGACGTAATAGTGGTCTAGGTTTTGGGGAAGCAGAAGTTCTAGTAGAAACTGATACTGTAACAGGTGCTTCACCATATATCTTTAACTGTTCTCTAAGATCAGTATTTGGTATGCAAGGTATGCATGCTGATGGATCTAAGGCAACTGGTTTCAAATCTATGGTTGTTGCCCAGTTTACTGGTGTCTCACTACAGAAAGATGATCGTGCTTTCCTTAAGTTTAATGAGACTAGTAGACAGTATGCTGGATTAACACCTGCTGTTCAAAAAGGAGAAACCTTAGCAGCTAAATCATCTTCTACTAATATAGAACAAGTATATCATTTAGATTCTGGTGCTGTTTATAGACCAGATTGGGAGACAACTCACGTAAAAGTTTCTAATGATGCTGTTATACAGATAGTTTCTGTATTTGCTATTGGATATCATACACATTTCAGAATGTTATCTGGTGCTGATGCTTCAGTTACTAACTCTAACTCTAACTTTGGTCAGTTTGCTCTAGCTGCTGATGGATTTAAGGAAAGAGCATTTGCTAAAGATAATAAAGGATTTGTAACTTCTATTATTACACCAAGAGCTGTTGTTGGTGAAGAACAGAGAGTTGATTGGCTTCAGATTGATAAGATCATGACTGAAGAGGTTCTTGATAATATTGCAGCACCTGTTCCAGGACGTTTATATTTACTTGGCAGTAAAAACTTATTTAATCCACCATCATCAATCGCTCAAGGATTTAGAATTGGTTCTAGGGTAGGTGAAAAATTATATGTAGATGCTACTGGTGGAACGGCATATGAAGCAACCATTGTTATGTCCAATGGAACCTTTACAACAACAGAATCAACTTCTGAGAAATCATATAAGGCATTACATTCAGATCCAGTTGATAATGTTAATGAAGCAATCTATACAATAGATGGTTCGCATGAATTAAAAAATGGTGAATCTATAAGAATTATATCTGATAGTGGTGAACTTCCTGCAGGATTACAAGCACATCAAGTATATTATGCAATTACAAAAGATGGAGATTCAAATCTAGGTGTTAATCAAATTAAGATTTCTGGATCAAAAGCAAATGCTGATTTACCTGTTCCTGAATTTATTAGAACTTCATTTACTTCTGCTGAAGGAAGATTAACTATTGTTAGTAGAATATCTGATAAGAGTCCTGGTGAATTAGGTCATCCAATTCAATTTGATGATACTCTTAAAACAGTTACTAGAAATGGTGTACAAGAATCTGGACCTGCTGGTTGGTTTGTTCATGTTTCAACGACAGCAACAAATACTATTTACTCTAAGGATGTACCTGCTAATGATGGTTTAAGTAATTTTGAAAATGATGATGAAGTACCTATTCCATATGTTCTAAGAAAGGTTGATGATAGAAGTTTAGATGAAAAGATCTATAAAGTTAGATATGTAATACCTAAAGAAGTTAGAGGTGCTAAAGATCCTACAGATGGATTCATCCTTCAAGAATCTAGTTCAACTGGTGTTACTAACATTAGTGATTTTACTGCGACAAGTATTGGAGCAGGTAATCCAGATCCAACTAATTATGATCCAGGTTATAATTTTAATAAGAATTTAAAACTATTAACAACTATATCATATGATGTTGGTACTAAGATAGCAACTGTTAGAACTGATCAACTACATGGTCTTAAAGTTGGAAATAAAGTTACTGTAAGAAATGTAACTACAACATCTAACCCTGATGGTTTATTTGACAAAGAATTTAATGGAGTCTTTGTTGTTGCTAGTGTAATTAATGATAAGACTTTTACTTATAAAGTAGTTGAATTGGTAGATGGAGAACCAGATGATGATAAAGAGATATTTGTTGGAACTATTAATATTAATACTAATATCAGAACAACTTCTCTTCCAAGGATTGAAAGAAACGATACTAAAGAGAACCTATATGTCTATAGATCTGAAGTAATTACACCATATGAAGAAGGAATTCAGGATGGTATCTATCATCTATTTGTTCTTAATGGTAATAACAGTGCTGAAGGTGCTTTTGCTTCCCGTAAATATAATCAAAGTATTGTTGATCTATATCCACAACATGATAGAGATAATTTAGAGGATAACCCACCAGAAGCAAATACGTTTGCTCCAGCTACTCCAATTGGATCAACTATAACCAATGATCTTAAGAAGAGTATTACTAGAGAAACTGCTAATAAGTTCTTATCAACATTTGATGTATCGAATACTATTCTAACATCATCAAATGGAACAACTGAAACAGCAATATCATTAGATACTGAGCACCAATTAAATGGTGTTAGATATTATAATGGTGCTATAACTGTTAATAATGCTGGTGGACAGGGTGATGCTCCTGTTAATGGTACATATTATAATGTAAAATTATTTGATAATAGTGGTCAACCATCAACAGCACCTTGGAAAGGAGCAACAGTAGATGTTGTTGTTGATAGTAGTGCTCCACAAAAAGATGCTAATGGTTTCTTAAAAATAAATCAAGGTGGTTCTGGATATAAAGATGGAGATACCTTGTTTTTTGATTCATCTCTTCCTACTGAAGGTGGTATTGGTGGAACTCCAATTTGTTCTATAACACTAGCAGAAAAGCATATTTCTATTGCTGATAACAATTATGTTCAAGTAACTGGTATAACAACAGCTACTGATGGATATTATATGATTAAAGAAGTTAGTGGATCAAAAACACTAACTCTTCATAAGCATACTAATGATGTTGTTCATGTTGGGCAGCAGATCATTGATATGGGTCCAGCATTGGAGGTTTCTAGTGCTTCTGCGGTAACTGGTACTAGTGGAGTGAATCTCAAATATGATTTTACTTCTACCACACCTCATGGATTGGTAAAAGGTAATAGATTCAGAATACTTAGTGCTACATATGAAAATTTAGGTGATTTTATTGTAGATGAAGAATTGGAAACTTCATCCAAGTTTAGTGCTGTACTTGGTAGTGAAGGATCTTCCATAAGCAGTCAGGCTAAGTACATTTTAAAACATGGAATGTCATCTCATGAGGGTATTTCTGGTAAATCTGATGAAAACTTAGGTGCTAGAAGTTTACCTATAGTTGGACATGATGTAATTCTTACAGGTCAAGCAGTTACTCCTACTGATGGTAATTTTACAGTAACATTATATGATGGAACATTTGATATAAATGATGCTAAACCTTCGATAGAAGCTAAGTTCCCATTAGGATCTTATCTACAAGCTGGTAGTGAGATAATGAGGGTTACTCATAGTACACTTCAAGGTAGTGGTAATAATGAGTTATATGTTATTAGGGGTGCTTTAGGAACAAATGTAGATAATCATAAAATAGGTGCGGTTCTTAGAAGAATACAACCTAAAGCAATGGAGGTTCGTAGACCTTCTATCTTGAGGGCATCTGGTCATACGTTTGAATATCTTGGTTATGGTCCAGGTAACTATTCAACTGGACTTCCTCAAATATCTGATAGAACTCTTACTGAACGAGAAGAGTTCTTAGCACAGTCACAAGAAACTTCTTGTGGTACTGTTGTTTACACTGGTATGAATGATAAGGGTGATTTCTATATTGGAAACACTAAGATCTCAGCAGATAGTGGACAGCAGACTACATTTGATATTCCAATCCCAACTGTAACGGGTGAAGATCCAAGTAAGTTGAGTGTTGTATTTGATGAAGTAATCGTTAAAGAGAGATTACTTGTTGAAGGTGGAACTACTAAACAGATTCTATCTCAGTTCAATGGTCCTGTAACCTTTAATGGTATTACTAGATTCACTAAAGATATGATCACCAACAATATTAAGGTTGGTGGTACTAATGATGGTGTAATTACTATTAATAACCAGACTGATGTTGATTATGATTGTTCTACTAATAAGACTAATGAAGGTGTTCTTGTTGTAAAAGGTGGAGCAACTTTCCATAAGAAGGTAAGTATTTGTGGAACTTTAGGTGTTTGGAGTACTGCTGGTATTTCAACCTTTATGCATAGTGTTGATATTGATAAAGATTTAACTGTTGGTCGTAATTCTGAATTTAGTGGAATAACAACATTTAAAGGTGGATCTCATTTCCCAAGTAATCAGTTCTTATCATTTGGTGAGGATACTCCTGCTAATGCTAAGGGATACATTTATCATGATGCAGCAACTGGATTAGATAACTTTAGAGTTACCGCATTAGGTCCAGATACTCATCTTTATTTACAGAGTGATGAAAAGGTTATCCTTGGTAATAAAAACAATACTGAATATGGTATAGTTTATAATAAAGGTGGTGATGTTGAATTGTTCTATGGTGGAGGAATTGCTGCTTCTCAAGCCAAATTACTTACTCAAGCTACTGGAGTTAAAGTTCAGGGGCAATTAGATGTTACTCAGGATATTATTGCTTTCTCAGGTTCTGATAGAAGATTAAAAGATAATATTGTACCTATTCCTAATGCCCTTGAAAAGGTTATTTCGATTAGTGGTAATACCTTTAATTGGAATTCAGCATCTAGTAAAGAAGGAAAAGGAGATACGGGTGTGATTGCTCAAGAAATTGAAGCACTTGGATTACCTGGTTTAACTACGATTCGAGATGATGGTACACATGCCGTTGCTTATGAAAAACTTGTTCCTCTTTTAATTGAGGCAGTTAAAGATTTAGCTAAGACAGTTTCTGAATTAGAGCATGATTTGAGGTTCAAAAAATAAAGATTAACCTAACTCATAAATAGATAAAAAACATATTCAGATGGCGAATATTAAAAAATCATTCAATTTCCGAAGTGGTGTACAGGTTGATGATGATCATTTAATCGTTGATGCTAATGGTGCAGTTGGTATAGGAACTACTGTCCCTACAAATGCCCTTTTGGATGTTTATGGTGGCAATATTAAAACATCTGGAAATGTTATTGGAGAGATAGGAAATTTTACTAAAATTATAGCAACTGATTTAGATATAACAAATGTTAATCTTACTTCAAATGTTAGTGGATCTGGTGTTAAGATAGGAGATCCTATCGGTGTTATAACTGCTCAAAATGTTGGTGAAACAGTTACTTATTATGGAGATGGTCAATATTTAGAAAATATTCCAACATCTCAGTGGATTGATAAAGATGTTGGATTGGGATTTGTTAGTATCTACGCTGCTGGTAATGTAGGTATTGCAACTGATGATCCTAGACATACTTTACAAATTGGTGGTAATAATAATCCAAATGCTTTTGAGGGAGGAGTTGGTATTAATTCTGAAGGTGGTATTGTAGCAACTGGTGTTGTTACTGCTACAACATTTAAAGGAAATCTTACTGGTGATATTACAAGTGCTGAATCCAATATTACACAGGTAGAATCAACCTATGTTAATAATAGTGGTATTGTTACTACAACAGATCTTCATGTAACAGGCATAACAACAACACCTAAGATTGAAGGTTTAAACATTATTAGCCAACCACATGGACCTACTGAGACTATTATAGTTACTGTTGCTCCTAAGACTACTAATAACAGATATTATAATGAGGGAAATTCTAATGCGTATTATCTAGATGGTAAAGAAGCACCATTTTTAACTTTAGTTCCTGGTAGAACATATAGATTTGATCAAAGTGATCCAACGAATACTGCTTATCCACTTAGATTTTACTATGATTCAGCAAATGATTCAGTTTATGGTGGTGATATAAATGTTGTTGGTGCTCAAGGAACTGCTGGAGCATATGTTGACCTAACAATAACTGGAAGTAGTCCACAAACAATATATTATGATTCTGCTTCTGCTGCTACTTTATTAGGTAATGCTATTAAAACAAATTGTTCAGCTCAAGTTCATAATCTTCAAGTTGTTGGTGTATTAACTGCTACAAATAGTATTGTTGGAAGTCTAATTGGTGATGTTACTTCAACAAGATCTACATCTGATCAAGTAGATACACTTCATATAAACAGTACAGGTATAGGAACTTTTAGTGAATTATTAGCCACACAATCTTTTACTGGTATTACTACATCTTCAATAGCACATGTTCAAAGTGGATTGGGTATTGGTATTAATAATCCTAAGAGAATTGTTGATATATATTCATCTGGAATATCAACAGTTGATATTGTTGGAACAGAATCAGCAATGATTCAGATTGGACAAAATTATAATGTAACAGCAGGTATAGGAGAAAGTGTTGGTATTGTAAGATTTGGAACTCAGGATAAGACTTTTGAGTTAATCAATGGTGATTCTGGAGATTTTAATTCTTATATACATTCTGGTAATTTTGTTGGTGTCAATACAGGTAACTTTAATTGGATATATGGACAGACCAATCAAAAGTTAATGTCTCTTACCTATGATGGTAAGTTAGGTATTAATAAACCAGATCCTGAAGTACAATTAGATGTAGTTGGAGTATCTACATTTACTGGTAGTGTTCTTATTACTGGTAATTTGGAGGTTGACGGTGATTTAATCGGTGGTAATACTACACTTCCACCATTAATAACAGGTTCAGATATATTCAGACAGACTGGTATATCAACCTTTGTTGATGTTGATATTACTAACATAGTAGAAGTTGGTTCTATTGCTATTGGAACAAGTCGAGAAAATATTATTGAAGCTGGAGCAATAGATGCTCAATCTAGTAGAGCATTTGTTTCTGCTCTTGGCGTAGGAACTAATGTTACTTCATCAACTTTGACTGTTGATGGTGCTATTGCTGCTAGTGGAAGTGTTGGAATAGGAACTACAATAGCAACTTCTGGTGCTGATTTCGCAAGAGCTGGAGTACCAATAACAAGATTCTTAAAATTACCTAGAGTTACTTCAAGCGAAAGGGATAATCTTGTTGCTTTAGAAGGAGGATCAGTAATATGGAATACTGATGAATCAAGAATAGAATTTTATAATGAATCTGGTGGAAATTGGTCTTACATTAACGGTACTGGCGTTTAACTTATGGCTAGAAAGAATTATCAAGTAAAGGCTAAGACGGGTGAAGCTTGGCAGAGTATACATGAGCAATTAATTAAATCTGATAGTGTTGACTCATTAATTCCTAGTAGGAAAGTTACTTGTAAAAATCCTCTTTATGATAGTCCAAAGAGAGGAACATATCAATTATCTTTAGCTGAAGTTGAACAATTAAGATTACATTCCAATATACTTTCTGTTGAATTAGATCCAGGATATCATGATGATTGTTCTCCTCCACAAGAATTGTTTAGTAATGATAGATTTTCTAATCCTGTAAAAAATTATAGAGCATTAATTAAACCTTCTACCACAGATGTAACTGAGGTTACTAATTCTTTAAGAATGACTAGTGGCAACTCAGGTGAAGGAACTACTAATTGGATTAGAGTTCGTAATAATTCTGGAGATAGTCCAGCTATGCTTTATTGGGATGGTTTACCATCTATACTAACTGATTATGGTGTATATAAATCTATTCCTGCTAATACAGCTGATATTGATCCTGAAAGAGATAATTTATTACAAACGGAGAATATAATACAATTAACAACATCAGGTGTTCATCAGTTAGTAGTCTGTGCTGATGCTGCTATTTGTAGGGTTGAATGGTGGAAAGGAACTTCTGGTGGTGCTGGTGGTACTAAATCATTTCCACAAACTGAAGCTTGGACTGCTAAAAGAGATTTAACTTCTGATATAGTGGATGATTATGCTGACAGGGGTATTAAGTATGAAGTTCTTAATTTAGGATATCTTACTGCTGGAGAACATACTATAAGATGTTCGATAGAAAATGGTCCTTATATTGATCCAGCATTTGAAAGTTGGGATTATAATCCTAGTGCTATTGCTTGGCAATTACTTAGACTTCCTATAGATGGATATACTTCTGATTATTATGGAACTGGTGATAAAAGTGCTAATACTCTTGTATGGCCTACTATAATTCCTAAGACTAGTCCTACATCTTCTGAAAAGAATAGAACAGGATATCAAACATTAAGAACTTCTTCGGATTATAATAATAATTGGGGATCTACTGATGATGTTCCAGTAACAAGTAATATATCATATACAAATGATGGAAGGGATGTTGATATTGTTATAATGGATGATGGTGTGTGGACTGGACATCCTGAATTTATTACAACTGATGATGATCCACCTAATTGGATACCTGGAAATGTATTGTCTAGACATGGAAAATCTGGTGTTTTAGATGTACTATTGGATGGACCATATTATATTGATCCTGAATGGTTTGATGCTGATCAAGCATCAAGAACAACTATTCGTTGGGATGGTACAAGAGTTCCTGTTGAATCTGTTGCTATAGAATGGTGGGAAGATAGAACAAAAAGATCTTCAAAATTTGGTGGAGTTGAAGTTGGTGAAATAGCTTTTAATCCTAATCTATTTGTAGCAAACGGATATTATACTAGAGATAGGCATTGTGGAACTGATTTAAATCCGCCAACTGGAACATATAATTCTTTTATTAACGGTAAACATGGAACACCATGTGCATCATTAGCATATGGAAAGAATTTTGGATGGGCATTTAATTGTAATAAATGGACAATATCCAATTTTGGTGGTGCTTTGTCTAATGAATGTTATAAGATACAAAGAATATTCCATAGATATAAACCTAATAATCCTAAGTTTCCTACTAATCCTAAAGACCCTACTATTTCATCTAACAGTTGGGGTGGTGGACTTGCACAAGGATTTGCTTTTTCTAATTCCGTAAGATCTTATGAATATAGAGGAACTGCTGGTACTTATGATTCCACAGCAGCATATAATTCAGGATCAAGACCTACCATACCACATTTTATAACTCGTGGTAATGCCAATGTTTTGAATAACATTGTTGGTTCAACTAATCTGTCAACATTCCAAGTATCATTATCTTCATATCAAGAACCTACTATTGATCCAAACACAGGGGAATATGAATATAATATTCCAGGTTTATGGGCTGTTGTATTAAGTGAATTGGAGGAGATGCTTGAAGAATATGAAGTAACTGAAAATGGTGTTACTGTTAAACATCCTGGTGTTATAGGATCTTTTGCTTCAGGAAATGCTGGTGAATATGTAACAAAAGAAGGTGATGTTGATTTTAACAATAGGGTTGGATCAACTGCTGCTTCTCCCCAATACTTTAACAATAGGCAAGGATTACCAGCACAAATTGGATATAATCCTGCAACACCAATATTTACTATTGGTGCTTTAGATAATGAGTTTAAGACACGTACTGATATGAATATTGATGCTGCGTTGAGAGATGATGCTTCTTATTATGGTGAAGATAATCTAAACCATACAAAAGCTCCAGATAATGCTGAAACATTAGGTATGTCAACATATGGGTATAAGTTTGGACCTAGATTAACAGTTCCATTAGCAAATAGGTTTATTGATTTTTACCCAAGTTATAATGATTTCTCAAATAGGGGTAGTTATATAGATTTTTATGCTCCTGGTAATGGTACTTTAGCTGCGGCATCTGAAATAGAACCAAGTAATATAAGTGGTAGTTCTAAGTATTATGAAAGAAATGAGACTCATCCTGTAAGTGGAAAAAAATACCAAGATTATTATTTTGGTGGAACTTCAGCAGCATGTCCTGTAGTTTCTGGACATTTAGCTGCTGCCATGCAACAGAATAGGGGATGGAATACTGCTGATTTAAAGAACGCTTTAAATTCATATATTTCACCAGACTCTAATGTTTATACTGGTCTTCCTCCAGGTAGTGATCCTGATGATGTAAACTGGTTGAATACTTATTCAACTTATGGTAGTCCTGTGAAGGTAATCAAAGAATATACTGGATCACCAACTACAGAAAATGTATCTCTTGTAGCAAGTGGTGGAATTCACCCTACAAGACCAATTAATGAAAGATTTACAGTAACAAGTGGTACTAGTGAGACTCATAAATTAAAGATTTATGGTATAAGAGAATTTTTAGAGACTGATACTGAAGTTGAATTAACTTTAAGGGATGGATTTTATCCTATTAGTATTAGTACTGATCAGGGTGATAAGAATGAATTGGGTAAGTATGTAATGCGAATCAATTCATCTAACGATAGATTATTAGAAGTTAGTGATGATAATGGGGCAACCTATAATGCCTTTACAGTCCTTATTGTAAATGGTAATTTCTATCACGGTGGTAGTGGAAAGTATTGGTATAGATTAAATTTACAAGATGATAATCAAGGATTACCTACACAAACTGGTCCTAGTTATACAATAACACCTAATAATTTTACCTTTAATGAAGGTGATACTCTAGTTACTTCTGTTACAACTAATAATGTTGATGCTGGTACTACATTGTATTGGTCTTTAACTGGTTTATCTTCTGCTGATATATCTGCTGGAGATTTACAAGGTGATGATACTGTAACTATCAATAGTAGTCAAGGTGATTTAGTTGGATCAATATCAAATATATCTCATACATTTAGTAGTGATACAACTACTGAAGGTACTGAAGATTTTGAATTTAAGTTATTTACAGATGCAGCAAGGAATAATGAAGTAAAGAAAATATCTTTAAGTTTACTTGATACTTCTACATCTGGTGGTAGTAATGATCCAGATCCATTTACTCCTGGAACTGATGGATATAATACTAAATCATTCCCAGAAGGTATAAAGAGAACTCATACTAATGGAGATACAACTGTTGAAACTGCTGGACCATATTTTGTAGGTAGTGGTCCAATTAGTTTTAGAAAGATGGCTACCTATTTTAAACAAGGTGGTTATGTAGATTCTACTCCAATAAAAGCGTCAGAGTATTTTAGAAATACTGATAATACACAAACTGTTGTTAATGTTCCTAATGCTACTGAGAATGAATTTGATACTGCTGGATCTACTAAAATATCTGGAGATAATTATCCTAATGGAATTTTCTCTGGTAATGGAACTAATCTTAGTTTAAAAACTTTTAGAAATTCTATTAAAAGATATTATAGTACCTGTGGTAGTATTAATAGTGTTGGTGGGACGGTAATCAGTCAATATAGTATGGGTAGATGGGATGGATCTAAAGGTATTGATTGGGACAATAGAAATAATAAGGATACTACTAGTAGATCTGATGGTAATTTGATTCGGAATGTTGAGAAACATATGTTTATCAATGCAACATGTTATTCTGATGATGAGGGGACTAATGGAAATGTAGGTTCTCTTGTTAGTGGAGAATTTGATAAAAAAGCAGGTGCTAGGTTAGTTGAACCAACACTAGCGGTTAGGAATAGTCTTATTTTTGTTAATGGTAGATGTTTTGGTTCTGGTGGATTTGGTGGATATAGATCCATAGGTCCTAAAGGATCAAGTGATCCAGGTAAGCATGGTGGACCTGGATTAAAAGTAAAGCATACTGGTTCTGTAACTCAGGTTTATATTTGGAGAGATGCTCAGATATTTGGTGGTGGAGGTGGTGGAGAATCTGGAGAAATGGGTGCTCCAGGTGCTGCTGGTGTTTGTAAAGAGGAATATACAGAGACAATGGAAGTATCATTCTGCCCTATAAACGAAAGTGGTGGATATGTGTTACAAGGTTGTCCTACTGGGTGGACTAGTACTGGATGGTCAGGTACTGCAGTACCATGTAAAACCGAAACTACAACAGATCCAGTAACAGGAGAAGTTGAAGTAAGAGTTAGAGCATACACTCAAGAAGTAACATGTAAGAGAATAGTTGTAAATGAAGCTGATCAAGCAAATCCAACTCAAGGTGTAGGTGGTAGAGGTGGTAATGGTAAGGGATATGTCCAATCAAGAAGTAATGGTGAACCAGGAACATTAGGTGTTAATCCATCATGTCCATTTGGTAATTTAATAGGTGGATCACCTGCTGGTGATGGCACTGATGGTGGTGATGGTGGTGATTGGGGAAGACCTGGTGAAAATACAAGAGGAACTACTGGTGATGGTGGTAATGGTGGAGCAGCAATTTGTGGATCTCCATTCAAATTAAAAGGACCATATATTAATTCCAATACAGTTAAGGGAGAATATAATGGAGAATGTGATGGAAGCGAACAAACTATAGATCCAGATCCTGCAGGTGAAGATCCAACTATAACAGTAGTTGAACCAAAATATGTAAGATTCCATAGAGATGGAATGTCATTATTAGTTACTGCTCCTGCAGGAGAGACTGTTAAGTTTAGATTCCATGAACGTAGTCAAGATAGATCTGGTTTAGATGAAGTACCATTCCAGAAGATGTCTGTTGCTGGTACTTCAATATCAAGAAGTCAAGGTTTAGGACCTGAAGTTGAATTAGCAGATGGTGAGTATCTTATAACTTGGGAAAAACTTAATAAAACTAATACGAATATTAGTGGAACTGATGGATATAATGGTGGTGGTGTAGATTCAAATGGTAATAAAGTATTCATTAATGATGCTCAAGTGGATAATGATTTATTAGGACTTAACTTAAAGGATGCTACTTCATCAGGAAATGATGCTTCAATAACCATATTAAATGCTGAAGGTGATGTATCTGATTGGGTTCGCAGTAAAGATCCAACAATTCATAGTGGTAAGTATATAGATGTAGATGGTGAGGAAAAATGGGAATTTGAAGCTCTTAATGGTTATTGGCATGAATTCTTACAAGAATATGGTGTATACAAATCAAGAGATATTGTTGCTTACCCACCATCATTAACTGAATATCAACAACAAATATATACTTTCAAATTCCGTAGTGGTGAGAGAGGACCTGCTGGTTCTCATAGAGGAGTTGAAGGAGATTATCCAATTTTGATGATGTCTGATAATGCTGCTCAAATATGGGTTAACGGTGAAAGAGAATGTCATACAAGTGATTTTAGAGGACATGATGGTGATCAAAATTGGACAGATCCAATTTATGATTACACTGAGAAACATTACGGTACAGTAAAAGTTAGATATACTGGTGGTATTGATACTTTTACTGCTACAGTTATAGCTAGGATTAAAAATAATCCATATAATATGGATTGTGATGTTAAAAAGAATCCACCACAAGTTTTTGATACTACTACTCCTTGCGAACCATTAGCTCAAACATGGCAGAAAAACCCTGCTGGAATTGCTTTCGCAATCTATAAACCTGGACAAGGTTTGGGTTCTACACCAATATTCACTTCTTTAGATTTACCTGGACAATCAACACTTCTTAATAGATTTGGACCTGCTAAGTGGTCATTCCAAGTTGGTGGTGATTGGGCTAATATTTTGGGAGTATCTGTACCATATGATCCATCATTCTATGTTCCTAATAAGGCAACTTCAGGAGAATTAACAATTGCTCCTACTAAGTTTGGTTCTCAGCATGTTGAGAATGTTTATACAATCACTGTTGCTGGTAAGGGTGGTGCTACTCCAGCACAGGCAAGATTTACTATTAAGTAAAGAACTGTTCTACACCAACAGGTTCACCGAAACCATAATCATAAGTAAGAGCATCGTGGCACACATAATGTGGATGATCTATTGGTACATCTAGACGTTCACATAATTCTTTATGGTTATCTTCCATCAACTCAACGCAATAAAGCATGTTATCTAATACATGATCTAGATCGTGATATTTAATTAATTCATCTCTTAAGGCAACTAGAAAGTTACCAGAACCAGCAGAGTTATCTAGAAACTTTGAATCAGGGTTCTTTCTCATCTCTAGGGGTATTCTCTCTACCATTTCTCTACACAATTCAATGTGAGTGAAAACTTCTTGAGTTATAGCAATTCTTTCATCGGATCTTTCAATTTTAGATCCAGTTCTTTTATTGTGTTCGTTTTTAGTACCCTGTTCCATATCTCTTTACATATGCTGTGATTAACTTTGTTTTACCTAGATGAGGTATTCCATTAGTAGTACCAGTACCAATATCACGAAATGTATTATCACCTTCATGTCCAAGAGATATTATTCTTTTAATTATTTCTTCTTTTGTATTATCATCATCAGGTATAACTTCTATGTAATTGTGACTAGAAGATTTCTCATACTTGTAGAATCCTTTTCCATCCTTACCTCTCCAACTTGGTAGATGTACTTTACCACATGAACCAGCACCATCACCACCAACAAATATATCAGCATCATATCTTCTTTCATATGAAAGAAACCTAATGTGTGGATGTACTGTATGCTTTTCTTCGAGAGGTCTTAATTTTTCACCAATTCTCCATTCTTGAATACAAGCATCAATACTAGAAGAGAAATCTTTAGGATCACAATCCTTAGTATCAACTAGTTCTAAACTTCTATTAATTTTATTAAAGTTATTAGATCCTTTCTTTA
>CETH01084897.1_pt1 | contig 19410 bp, 16 predicted proteins | sample 361461 | NCBI WGS metagenome assembly CETH01 (sample SAMEA2622695, study PRJEB7988) | marine metagenome | isolation source: saline water (ENVO:00002010), including
TTATTCAAACCTATGGAAGTGTTGAACATGAATCAATTGAAATTTTTATTGATGAAAGCCTATCGGACCGAGAAAGAGGCAGAAAAGCCACTCCAAACGAAATTGCTTTACTCGCTTCCTCTTCCAATCCAGAAGCTTTAAGTGGATACACAATAACCTATACAACAGACATTAAGGATATTTATGGAATAAAAATAGTTGACGTTAGAATAAAAAGAGCTGATTTCCCTCCAGATATTGAAACAAGTGTTTTTCAAAGAATGGAAGCAGAAAGAGAAAGAATTGCTAGTGGTTTAAGAGCAGAGGGGTCTCAAAAAGATGCTGAAATTAGGGCAGATGTAGACAAACAAGTTAATGTTATTTTAAAAAGTGCAGAAGGTACATCTGCTAGGTTATATGGTGAAGCTGAGGAGCAGGCTATAAATATTTTAGCAGAAGCACTTGAAAGAGATCCTGAATTCTATGAATTTAGAAGAACTCTTGAAGCATATGAAAAGTTCCTAGATTCAGAAACAACAATTATTCTAGATCCTAATAGTGACCTTCTTCAATTCTTGATGTCTTCTCAGAAAAAATGAAGCTAAAATACATATTCATTTTTACGTAAGTAATCTGAATAGAAATACTTTTTTCTTCATCAGCTATTTTCAATAATCAGATAAGAAATGAATTTAGTAAATTTATCGGTGTGTACTATGGCTAAGTCAGTTTTAGTTTCATGATTGATGGTTTATCTTTTTTCAAATAACCCTTCTAGATTGCCCCTAAAATTTTAAGTCGCCATTTTTCATTTTTTTCTCCATTTCTAAAAGATCTTTTATACTTTCTATACTACTCCATATTTTTTTTGACCTAAATCCAAAAAGTTGTTTTTCTTTTAATAATGAAGTAAAGGTTGTATTTTCATGATCTCCAATATCTGGAAGTAAATTTTTTATTGATGAATTCATAATATATACTCCAGCATTAATCCAATAAGGAAGCTTTCCTTTTTCATCAAAACTTTTTATGTAGTCATCCTTGTCATTAATTACTACCCCATACTGGCTAATATAAGGAACAAGCATAACTGTACAAATTACTTTACTTTTTATATGAGAATTAATTATCGGTTGAATTTCTTGATTAGTAATTATATCTCCATTTGTTACTAAAAGATTAGTATTATCAGGAACAAAATCCATCCCTTTTTTTATAGCACCACCTCGTCCTAAAGGAGATTTTTCAAAATAATATTTTGTTCTAATTCCAAATTTAGACCCATCTCCAAAATGATCTTGAATCTTTTCTCCTAAATATCCACATAAAAAAATAACATCCGTTATTCCTTGAGATTTCATCCAATTAATCTGATGCTCTATGATAGGTATTCCATTTATTTTTACCATAGGTTTAGGTATCTGATTTGTTAATGGTTTTAGTCTTTCTCCTCTACCACCAACTATCGTGAGAGCGTATACTCTTTCACTTTTCATTTTTTATTCTCTTGATACTTACGCCAACTGATTCTGCAAATCTTACAGCTCCTGGTTTACGTATTGTTATATTAACAGAGTTACAATTTTTATCTTCTTCAAAGCAAATTTCTATTAGACTGTTAGCAAGTCTTTCAACTAAATAATATTCTGAGCTTTCTACATGTTGTATTATTTTTTTACTTATTGTTCTATAGTTTACTGTATCATTTATATTATCTGATTTCATTGCTTGACTTAGATTTGATTCTATCTCTAAATCAATCTCAATCTTTTGTTTAGTTTCTCTTTCCCATGAGTTAATACCTATAACTCCATAAACTACTAAATTTTTAATATTTATTTTATCTTTCATTTTATAAGTGTCTTCCTCCATCTAAATTAATGGTTTCACCGGTTATGTAGTCATTAGTAATTAGCATTTCTATTAAATTATTAATTTCAGATAATTCTCCCATTCTTTTTGAAGGACCAAAGTTATCACTAGTTTTATTATAATCATTTTTGTTCATATCAGACGGAGGTAAAATAGCTCCTAGTGCTATTTCATTAACTTGGATTGAGGGAGATAATTCTAAAGCTAAACTTTTTGTAAGGCCAGATAATGAAAATTTTGAAACTCCATATGCAAAACGAGATTTTCTTGTTGTTTTCCAATCATTTAGATTAATAATTTTTCCTGGATTATTATTTAGGTGTTTTCTTAATTCTTGGGCTAAAATAAATGGTGCTCTTAAGTTGACATTAAAATGTTCATCCCATACTTTTTGAGTAGTATTATTAAAATTTATTTTGTTAAAAATTGAAGCATTATTAATAATAATATCTAACGATCCAAATTTTCTTATTATTTTTTTTATTAGGTTTCTGTTTTCTATTACTGACTCAAGATTTGATTTAGCAATCATACAGTCAGGATTAATATTGTTCTTTATATGATTATATGTTTTATATGCATTTACTTTAGATTTATTGTAATGAATTATAACTTTTGCATTTTTTTTTGCTAAAAAAAAAGCAATTTCTTTTCCAATTCTTTTACTAGAACCTGTCACTAATATTGTTTTGTTAGAGATTTTCATTTTATATGATCTAAGAATTCTTCTCTGGAACTGTGATCTTCCTTAAAAACACCAAGTAGTGCACTTGTACTCATCATAACATTTGGTTTTTTGACCCCTCTCATTGATGCGCATAAATGTTTACCTTGAACTACAACTCCAACTCCTTTTGGAGAAATTAGATCATTGATTGCGTGGGCTATTTCTTGGGTCATTCTTTCTTGAACTTGTAATCTTTTTGAGAACATGTCGACTAGCCTAGGTATTTTAGATAATCCTATAACTTTATCCTTTGGAAGATAACCTACACTAACAGAACCATAGAATGGTATGAGATGATGCTCACATAAGGAATAGAAATCAATATTTTTTACGACTACCATTTCGTCATACTTAACATCAAACAATGCATTATTTAGCAATTTTTCAGGATTAGTTGCATATCCAGAAAGTAATTCATCATACATTTTAGCTACTCTAAAAGGAGTATCTTCCGTGCCAATTTTATCGACATATGGATCTAGTTCATCAAGAAAATAACCTATTACATTTGAGATCTTTGTCTTTGCATTTGAATCAAAAATTACTCCATCATCAAAATGTTTTTTTTCTCTGCTCATTTTATTCCCCCAGATACAGCATTTATGAAATGTATTTCACTGTCATCATTAATTTTTTCTAGTAAGCCTTTTCTAGTTGTAGTGTGATCAACAACTGCCGCTACACCAGGTTTTATAGATCCTTCTTCGATAATATGTGCTTTTGTACCTGGGTAAAGTTCTTCTAAACTATCTATCAACTCGCCAAGCGTTTTTGCAGATATTTCAACTATATTTTTATCTTCGCAATATTTTCTCATTGCATATGGTATAAATACAATAGCCATTTAGTTTTTAGGATTTATATAAATCAATAATTCTTCCAGGTTTTACTGGAAGATCGAAGTGTCTTTTTCCTGTTGCTTCCTTAATTGCTAATGCTGCTGCTGCAAGTGGAGGCGCCAGTGTAACTTCTCCAACACCTCTAACTCCAAATGGATGAAGTGGATTTGGTACTTCAACCATGATTGCATCAATCATAGGCATATCTAGTGAAGTTGGCATTCTGTAATCAAGGTATGATTTATTTGCCATTACACCATCCTCTGTGATGAAATATTCTTCATTTAATGCCCAGCCTAGCCCTTGAACAACTCCTCCTTGAATTTGTCCTTCGCAATATTTTGGGTAAACAGCAGTTCCAACATCTTGTACCGCAGTGTATCTGATTACATCAGTTTTACCGGTTTCTAAATCAACTTCAAGATCACATATGTGAGCACCAAAAGCATTACCTGCTGAATCAAGATTAACCGATGCTGTTGATGTTGCTGGCCCACCAGTTGGGTCTAATTTTCCAGCTAAATCTTGAATATGGATAGATTCATTTTCAAATGAAAAAATTCCGTTAGAAAAATTAATTTGATCAGTTTCTGCTTCCCATATAATTGATAATCTACTTTTTAACTCTTCAACTAATTTTTGTGCTGCGTTGTAAGCGGCAAGACCAGTTGCATATGTAGTCCTAGAACCTCCAGTAACTCCTGTAAATCCAATACTATCTGTATCAGGAACACTAGGATGAAAATCTTCAACAGGAATTCCCAAAACTTCAGCTGCTTGCATTGAAATTGAAGTTCTTGTGCCTCCAATATCAGCAGATCCTTCATTTAATGTAACTTTTCCGTCATCATTAAGCATTAGATCACATGTAGACTTACCACCACCGTTCATCCAATAACCTGTTGCAAGACCCCTTCCCCTAGCTTTTCCTTTCGGGGCTTCGCCCAAGGGAGAATTCCAGTGATCGGAACTTTTAACTGCTTCTAAGCATTCTTCTAAACCAATTCGTATAAATTTAACACCATCACCTCTTCTTGTACCTTCTTTGCTAGCATTATCAATTCTAAATTGTAATTTATCTAAGGATAATTCTTCACATAGTTCGTCAATTACTGATTCAATGGCGAATGATACTTGAGGTGAGCCAGGTGCTCTATAAGCTGCAGATTTAGGTTTGTTTACCAGAACATCATATCCTGTAATTTTTGAATTAGTTAAATTGTAACAAGCAAAAACACATATACTACCCGCTGCAACAGCTGAACCGGGATAGCCACCAGACTCAAACATTATGTCTGTTTCAGCGGCAGTTATTTTTCCATTTTTATTTGCCCCAATTTTCATCCTGACTTTTCCACCAGGAGCTGGGCCTGTCGCTTCAAATACAGAGGATCTATCCATTACAAGTTTTACTGGCCTGCCACCTGATTTTTTTGATAATAATGCTGCTATTGGCTCTAAATAAACCTTAGTTTTACCACCAAATCCACCGCCAATTTCAACATAATTTACTTTTATTTTTGATTCTGGTATACCTAGCATTCCTGAAGTTTGAGCTCTAACTCCAAATGAACCTTGGGTACTTGCCCATAGATTTATTTTTCCATCTTGCCCCCATACAGCAGTAGCGTTATGTGGTTCAATATAACCTTGGTGGATCATGGACATTGTAAATGTTCTTTCAACAACACAATCAGAATCTTTAAATGCTTGTTCTACATCGCCAAATTCATGTCTAAATATTTTTGCAACATTTGTGTTAGGTACATTTTCTCCAAGGTGATCACCAGATAAACTTTCGAGAATGATAGGTGCATCTTTGGCCATGGCAGAATCTACATCCGAAACATGTTTAAGAACTTCGTATTTCACATCTATTTTTTTTATTGCCTCTTGAGCAGTATTACGATCTATTGCTGCTACACCTGCAATGACATGACCTTTGTAATGAACTTTATCAAAAGCCATGATATTAGCTTGATCTCGTTTTAGGTTAACTACGTCTTCTCCTGTGGATACTTCTTTTTCTTCAACATTAGGAAAATCTTTGTTGGTTACTATAGCAAATACACCATCCATAGACTCAGCTTTCGATGTATCTATACTTAATATTCTTGCATGAGCATGCGGGCTTCTAAGAACATCTCCCCATATTAAACCTGGAACTTTAATATCTGCACCGTAAGTAGCTCTTCCAGTTACTTTATCTACACCATCGTGTCTTATAGGAGATTTACCAATAACATTATATTTATTTTTGTTTTCGTGAGTTGCAACCATAAATTTTTCCTTAATTATTGAAGTTCATATAATTATTTTACAATAAAGTTGTTAAAAAAGTATAAAAAATATTCTAACTTATACTCTGAAATATTCTACCTGCGTTCATAGGTGTATCATAAAGCCTTGTCCCTATTGCATTTTTAATAGCATTAGCTATAGCTGGTATAGGTGGACAAATTGGAACTTCACCTACTCCTCTAACACCATAAGGATGTAGTGGATTAGGTACCTCTACAAGTATGGTATCAATTTTAGGTAAATCTAACGATGTTGGCATTCTGTAATCTAGAAAACTTGAATTAGCCATCGAACCATTATTTAGCATATAGTATTCTTCATTTAATGCCCATCCAATACCTTGTACAGCTCCACCTTGAAGTTGACCTTCAACATAAGATGGATGAATTGCTGTACCAACATCTTGAATAGCAGTATATCTTACTACATCTGTTTTTCCTGTTTCTACATCAATATCTAAGTCTACGATATGCATTCCAAAACCGTCACCAGCTGAGGATAAGTCAACGCTACCAGTAGATGTAGCAGGGCCACCTAAGTCACCTAATTTACTTGCTAAATCTTTAAATGAAATGATTTTTTCCTCATTATTGTAACTAAAGATACCGTCATTAAATGAAATTTCTTCAAAATCTACATCCCATAAAATTGAAACTCTTTTTTTTAGTTCAACAACTAAATTGTTCGCTGCTTCCCAGCATGCATACCCTGTAGCATATGTGGTTCTGGAGCCTCCTGTAACATCTGTGAACCCAATAGAATCTGTATCAACGATATTTGGTTTAACATCATGGGCGTCAATGCCTAGTACCTCCGCAACGTGCATTGCCATTGACGCTCTCGAACCTCCAATATCTGTAGATCCTTCAGTCAATATAACGCTACCGTCACTATTAACAGCTAAGTTTGCAGCTGATTTTAATCCAATATTGAACCAGTATCCACTGGCTAATCCTCTTCCTCTTTTTACACCAGGAGGTGGAGTGCCTATTGGTGAATTCCAATGATCTGAAGCCTTTGCTGCAGATAATACTTCTTCTAAACCTATTTTTGAAAATCTTACTCCATCTCCTCTTCTGGTTCCTGATTTAGAAGCATTTTTTATTCTAAATTCAAGCGAGTCCCAATTGAGTTCATCGCACAATTCGTCAACCAAGGATTCCATAGCAAAAGCAACTTGCGGTGAACCTGGAGCTCTATATGCGGCTATTTTTGGCTTATTAACTAAAATATCCCATGCATCAATTCTCATATTAGGAATATTATATGGTGCATAAATACACATTGCTGCAGGGCCAATCATTCCTCCAGGATTCGCGCCAGCCTCGAACCATATTTCGCTCACTGCTGAGTTAATTGTCATATCATTATTGACACCTAGTTTGATCTTAATTTTACCTCCTGGTGTTGGTCCGGTAGTTTCAAAAATCGCTGTTCTTTCCATGACCATCTTTACTGGACGCCCAGATTTTTTTGACAATATTGCAGCTATTGGTTCAAAATAAACTGGAATTTTACCACCAAATCCACCGCCAATTTCTAATGGAGTAACTTTTACTTGAGAAACATTAACTTGCAAAATTCCAGCTATCTGTGTTCTGGCAGGAAAAGCTCCCTGAGTACTGGTCCAAATCTTTATTTGGTTATCCTCATTCCATACAGCAGTTGCATTATGTGGTTCAATATAGCCTTGATGAACCATCTCCATATTAAATTCACCTTCAAAAATATGATCAGAATCTTTCATAGATTTTTCGACATCTCCAAAGTCATGCCTAATATGTTCAGACATATTTGTGTTTTGTATTTTCTCTCCAAGGTCATCACCAATTAGGTCCTCAAGTATAATTGGGGCATTTTCTTTCATTGCATCAACAACATTAGTTACAGAATCTAGTAATTCGTACTGAACAGTGATTTTTCTTGCAGCTTCTTCGGCTATTTGTCTGTCAACAGCTGCAATAGCAGCTATAGGCTGGCCTTTATAGATGACTTTTTTATTTGCCATTAGTTTTTCTGATGCCCATTTAAAATTTACGCTGCCTTCTCCAAGATCAACCATTTTGCTTTCAGCTTTTGGCATATCTTCATGGGTGATTACAGCAAGAACGCCATCCATTTTTTTTGCTTCAGCTGTGTCAATAGAAATAATCTTAGCGTGTGCATGAGGGCTTCTAGCTACGGCGCCCCATATGAGTCCAGGTAACTTAATATCTGCACCATAGATTGCTTTCCCAGTGACTTTTTCATACCCATCGTGTCTTATTGGCCTTGTGCCAACAACCTTGTAGTCTTTTTTAGGTTCGAATGTTGCAACCATAAAATTCCTCCTGATTATAGAATAAGTTTATTTACTCGCTTTTTGAACTGCTTTTATAATTTTGTCGTAACCTGTGCATCTACATAGATTACCAGCCAACCAATGTCTTATTCTGTCTTCACTAGGTGAAGGCTCGTTGTCCAGTAAGCCTTTAGCGGAGACTAGAAATCCGGGAGTACATATCCCGCATTGTAAAGCAGCTTCTTCTAAAAATGCTTGTTGAAGAGGATGAAGTCCTTCAGGGGTTGCCATACCCTCTACCGTGCTAACATCTTTTCCATTAACTTCTGGACCTAAGACTAGGCAGGAATCTACTATTCTTCCATCTACGTTTACTGTACATGCACCGCAATTTCCATCAAGACACCCTTCCTTGGTGCCTGTCAGTCCGACAATTTCTCTAAGCGTATCGAGAAGGCTCATGTATGGTGGAATTAACAGATCGTATTCTTGACCGTTAATTTTTGTACTGATTTGTACTTTATTTATTTTTGAACTTGACATCAACTTAACCTCTTGCTCTTTCAATAGCTTTTGTTATCATTCTTCTAGTTAAAACTTCTACAAGATGTTTTCTTTGCTCAATGGTTCCTCTCATATCAGTAATTGGTGAAGCAGCATCTTTTGCTAATGAAGCAGCTTTATCAATTACATCGTCACTAACAGTTTTACCTATGAGGCTATTAGCAGCATCTTTAGCAACGATTGGAGTAGGACCAACGGATGCTAAGGCTATTTTTGCTTCTTCGATTGTATTTTTATCTGAGCTCAGTTTTATTGAAACTCCAACTGCCGCAACCGCTATATCCATCTCATTTCTAGGAATAAACCTTGTGTAAGCTGAACCAAAATTTTCATTAGGTTTTGGTAAAAATATACTTACAAGAAGTTCTCCTTTTTCTAAAATAGTTCTGCTTGGACCGGTACAAAATTCGTCAACAGATACTTCTCTTTTTCCATTTGGACCTTCAATAATAGCTATAGCATTATTTACTATAAGAGGACAAATACCGTCTGCAGATGGAGCAGCATTACATAGATTTCCACCTAAACCAGCTCTTGATTGAATTTGAATTCCTCCTATAATTGAAGCTCCGTCAACTATTCCTTCGTATTCTTTACATATTTTTTCATTTTCATAAATATGACAACAAGCAACAGACGCTCCAATTGTTAGGCCGTTACTATCGAAATTAATAGTATTTAGCTCTGGAATGTTTTTTACATCTACAACAGCGTCTAAATCCCATACGTTTGCTCTGGCTTTTACAAGTAGGTCTGTTCCTCCTGCCAAGGGCCTAGCTTTATCTCCATATTCTGTAAGAACATCCACGGCTTCTTTTACTGTAGTTGGGGCAAGATATGCAAAAGGGTGCAATAGCCCACTCCTTTCCTCATTAGTTTCTAATTTCTAATCTAATACTAAAAGTTTAAATTTAACTTTATAGTGATTATTATGCCAATCATAATGGAGTCTTGCAAACGCCTTAAGGCCTTATAAGGGTAAATTTATTATTAATTTAGGAGGCCTAGAGTCTCTCCACCGATAAGATGCAGATGAATATGATCTATTATTTGACCAGAATCTTTTCCTTTATTAATTATGATTCTGTAACCCGAGTCAAGAATTCCAAGTTTTTTTGCGATAATATCAGTTGATATTAGAAGTTCTCCAAAAATTTCTAAATTTTTTGTTTGCCCTATATTTTCAATATGTCTTTTTGGAATAATTAATATGTGTTTTTTTGCCACAGGATTTATATCATAAAAAGCAAATATTTTTTCATTCTCATATACTTTGTTGCAAGGTACCTTGCCATCAATTATTTTACAAAATAAACAATCTTTAATAGGCACAATATTTCACCCTGATCACATAGGTACTTCTGTGTTATTAGCTGGAAAAATATTTTTATCAAGATCAGAATATTCAACTGTATTTACAGATGCTTTGTTTATATTGTTTGCAGCTCTATTTGCCTCTTCAGTTAGTCTGTTTATGTTTCGGTTAGTAAAATTTCTTTCTACAGGCGAATTATCCGAGGAACGAATTGGCCTGTATCTTTTATTTAACAAAGGTCTTTCTTTTTCTTGATTTGTTTCTATTTCAAAGGGAAAATTAGAACTAACTGCTAATAAAGTAAGAATAGTAACAGATGCTCCTCTTGGTTGGTACATACCATTTTCCCATTCACTAATAGTTTGCTGTCTTATGCCAAGTTCTCTCGATAAAGCTGTCTGAGAAAGTTTTAGATGTTTTCTTAGATTTTTTATGCTTGCTGCTTGCCATTTAAAATTTATTGGAGGTGCTTGTTTAGTAATCATATATCTAGATTACATATATGTTTAAAAGTAAACAAAGAGAATTTAAAACAGAATTAGGGAATTTTATTATAAGTAATTATTAATTGAATTTTTTAAATTTTTATCAATAGGTCCAACACATGAAATTATCATTTTTGTTTTGTCAAACATGCTATTTGATACGTTCTTTATACTAGATGTAGTAACCTCATTAATTTTTTTTGTGATTTCCTCAATCGTTTGAATTTTTCCTGATGTTATTTCTTGAAAGCCTAAGAAATTTGTAATAGACATTGTGTCTTCCAGTCTCATATACATTTTTCCTATAGTGTATTTTTTTGCTTTTACTAATTCTTCTTCAGTGATATTTGCTTTTACTTTTTCTAGTTCATTTTGAACAACTTTAATAGTTTCTTTAACATTTTTTGGTTCCACGGCAGAGTCAATAATAAAAGAACCGGTATCTGTGAAATACTGAACATTACTTCCAATATTATAAGCTAAGCCTCTTGACTCTCTAATTTCTTCAAATAATCTACTGCCCATAGTTTCTCCTAGAATAACTGATAAAAGTGATAGAGAGTATTTTTTATCATTAAGATAATCGATCCCAGCAAATCCAATATTTAAGTGTACTTGCTCAGTATTCTTATTAATAACCTCTAGTTTAAAATTTGCGTTTGTTTTTGGAGCGGGTGTATAAATCTGATTTTCGCTAGGGCCTCCGTATTTATCAAGGATTTTTGAAATTTTATCAACAATTTGATTGTGATTAATATTTCCAACCACAGAAATAACGGTGTTAGATGAAGTATATTTTTTTTTGAAAAAAGATAGTAAGGAGTTTTTTGAAATATTTTCAACAGAATTTATACTGCCTGCTATATCTCTGCCCATAGGGTGATTAGGCCAAAGCATATTTTCAAATATTAAGTTTACATGGCTGGCAGGTGAATCATAAGATGATCTAATTTCCTCATAGATTACTTTTTTTTCCTTATTGATATCATCTATTTTAAATAATGAATTTAAAAACATGTCTACAAACAAAGAGATACCCTCATTACAATTTTCAAGTGGGATTTTACACCAATAACCTGTTACCTCTTTATCTGTAAATGCATTAATTGAACCTCCAACATCCTCTACAACAGAGGATATTAGTTTTGGTGTTTTTTTATTTTTAGTTCCTTTAAATAATACGTGTTCAATTAAGTGAGAGGCTCCGGCTAAATCATCAGTTTCATCTCTAGATCCACATCCAACAAGAAAAACTATTCCAACAGAATTTGTATAGGGAATTTGATTTGTTAGGATTCGTAATCCATTGTTCAGTGTTGATTTATTGAAAGTAATTTTGTTCAAAGTAATTTTTGTTTATAGAATTGTTTTTGGATAAGAATACAAATAAAATATTATTAATAATTATGAACATAACAAGTTACTTGCAAAAAAAAACAACCGCTATCATTCTTTTTCTAATAATTTTTTTCACTTTATTAGTTAGATTGTACGGCATTAATTGGGACAATGGAACACTTTTTCATCCTGATGAGAGAGCTATGTTATCTCAAGTATACGACATAAGTTTTCCTGAAGGTGAGGAGTGGAAGGATTTTTTTAATCCAGATAAAGGCACACTGAATCCTGGCTCGTTTAATTGGGGTAGTATGCCTCATTATGTTCTTAAATTGGTTCAGTATGCTTATGCTCCAATTGATTGGTTAGATATTTACGAATTAAGGTATCCTGGCAGAATACTTTCTTCTATTTTTGATTCATTGTCTGTTTTATTTATATTTTTAATTTCAAGGTATATTTTTAATAATAAAGTTGCTCTTTTATCAGCTTTTTTAACTTCTTTTTCGGTTATTCATATTCAATTAAGTCATTTTTATGCAGTAGATACTTTTTCAACTGCTTTTGTTTTAGGAACGATTTATTACTCACTAAGAGTAACTTATGAAGGAGGTAGAAAGAATTCATTACTAACTGGTGCAATGTTTGGTTTTGCATTGACTACAAAATTTTCAGTAATGCCTCTTGTTTTACCTATATTAATATCTCATATTATTTTTCAATTTTCTAAAAGTAATTCCGATCGGTTGATAATTATTTTTAATCGAGTAAATATTTGGAATTTGCTAAAAAATCTATTTTTATTTGCATCTACTTGTTTAATAACCTTAATAATTTTTCAGCCATATATGTTTATAGATTTACATACATATATTAATACGATCTCAACACAAGGTGAAATGGTCAGGCGAAATATTGATTTTCCTTTTACAAGGCAATATATTGATACTCCAAAATATATATATCAGATTATTCAAACAGGTATTTGGGGTTTTGGTCCAGCATTAGGAATAATGGCTTGGCTTGGCTTTTTTTTATCTATTATTTCGCTAATAATTTTTAGAAGAAAATCAGATATTATTATCATTTCATGGGTGTGTTTATACTTTGCTCTAACAGGATGGTTCGATGTTAAATTTTTACGATATATGCTTCCTATAACACCATTTTTAATTATGTATTCATCTCGACTGACTTTTTGGTTTGTGGAGATAATTAAGTCACTGAAACCTGAAAGTAAATGGATAATTTATATTCCAGTACTAATTATAGTATTTTTTACACTTCATTACTCATTGTCCTTTTTAAATATTTATTCTGATAAACACCCTTCTTTGACTGCATCTCAGTGGTTAGAAAATAATGCAGATAATAGATCTGTAGTTGTCCAAGAACATTGGGATGAAGGAATTCCTCATAATTCACGAGTGATTTTTGGAGAAAGACTAGAACCTTATAATTATGATAATCTGAACAAATTTCAAAAGATTTCAGAGCAATTAGAAAATGCAGATTATTTTGTTTTAGTTTCTAATCGCTTATACGCAACAATACCTAGATTAAAAGACAGATATCCGATAAGTAGTCTATTTTATGAAAAGTTATTTTCACAGGAACTTGGTTATGAGGTTGTTTTTACAACTAACAGATCAATAAGAGGTTTAGGAATAGAGTATCATGAAGATCTTTTTTCAAGAGTCGACTTTACTTATGATGAACAAGTATTAAGAAGTAATAAAGATTTAATAAGTATTAACTTTGGGTGGTCTGATGAAAGTTTTTCGGTATATGATCATCCAAGAATATTTATATTTGAAAATAAAAAACAATTTTCTTCACAAGAGATTTTAGATGTCATAGGTTTGCAAAATGGTTATTTTTATAATTCTGGTAGTGAACGCCTTGGTTTGATTTATGAAAATGAAAAAGCAGATATTCAACAAAATGGCGGAACTTGGTCCTCAGTGTTTTTCTTGAGCTCTGTTCCAAATATATTATATCCTTTTATTTGGTATTCCCTTATTTTATTTATTTCACTAATAGCTTTTCCAATAACTTGGGCGATATTTAAGCGGTGGCCTGAGGCTGGGTATTTATTTTCTAAACCACTTGCCATTGCACTTTCTTCAATTTTCACATGGATGACTGTATCTTATGGAATAATACAATATAATATTTTATCCATATTATTAGGCTATGTACTTTTAGGACTTGTCTCAATTCTATTTATAAAAAATGACCTTTCTCATTTTAAAAAGTTTATACGTATCAATTTAAAAAGTATTATAAAACTTGAGTTTTTGTTTTTGTTTGTTTTTGGGATTTTTCTTCTGTTAAGATTGGTAAATCCAGATTTATGGCATCCATATAAAGGTGGAGAAAAACCCATGGATTTTGCTTATCTTAATGCTGTTATCAAATCAACAATTTTTCCTCCATATGATCCTTGGTATTCGGGGGGTTACTTGAACTACTATTACTATGGTCAATTCATAGTTTCTAACCTTATTAAATCTACTGGGATACCATCATCTATAGCCTATAACTTAGCTGTTCCTTTGTTAGCTGCATTAACATTCACCGTATCTTTCTCATTAATTAGAGGTATTTGTTATTTATCAAATGTAAAGTCGGTCAAAAGTTACTCATTATACGCTGGACTTTTAGCAGGTTTTCTAGTTACTTTTGCCGGCAATATAGATGGCTTATATCAGCTTGTTTCTATACTTCGTAATGATGTAAATAGTTTTGATTTTTGGAGTAGCTCTCGATTGATGAATGATCAATCTGGAGGATTTGAAATAACAGAATTTCCATTTTTTACATTTTTATTTGCTGATTTACATGCTCATTTAATAGTCATCCCATTTGGATTATTATCGATTTCATTAACCTTTGCTCTTTATACAAAAATACTGAAAAAGGATGCTTATTTTGGACAATTTTTATTAGCATTATTGCTAGGCTTTATACTTGGTTCTATTAGAATAATAAATACGTGGGATTTTCCAACACAACTATTGTTATCCACTTTCATCATATTTTTTGGATACTTGTTATATTCTAAAAACACACGATTAGAAAGATTAATTTTATCTACTTTGTTAATCTTTTTTATAATAGTTTGTTCTTATGTCCCCTTTATTCCATTTCATCAAAATTACGAATTATTTAATGATGGTATTACTAGAAACAGATTTTATACTCAAATAACAGATTTTATAAACATAAATATGTTTTTCTTATTTGTATTAATTTCTTTTATAGTAATTAATTATAAAAACTATCTCAGATTATTTAATAATAGGTATCAAAAATTTGTAATAAAAAGAAATAAGATAAAAATTTTCCTGATTATATTTTTTATTCTATTTCTTTCAGTCACATTTTCGTTGCTATTGACAGATTTTGTAATTGTAGGTCTATCCGTATTATTTATAAGCATTATTGGTCTTTATTTTATTTTGTCGTATTTCAATAAATCTTATGAAGATACATACTTTTTTCCTATAACAATTTTGATAATGTTAGTCTATTCATTGTATGCTGGAGTAGAAATTTTTACCGTAAAAGATGATATAGGTAGAATGAATACTGTTTTTAAGTTTTATATACAGGCATGGATACTATTTTCACTAGGTACATCATACTTATTGTGGAAGATATTCTCAGGTATAGGATTTAATTTTAGAAATTATAATTTAAAGTTTAAGTTTTGGACAATATTACTCTTGATGATGGTGTTCTCTATATCGATTTATACTTTTTATGGTAGTAAAGATAGAAATGATACGAGGTTTAATAAAAACTTTATTTCCTTAGATGGTATGGAATATATGAAATCAACGGAATATTATTTTCAGGACAAAAAGATAGATCTTATGTATGATTATTTAGCAATAGAGTGGCTAAATAATAATATAGAAGGCTCACCTACAATAATTGAAGGAATAACAGATCAATACCAGTGGGGTAATAGGATTTCTATCTATACAGGATTGCCTTCTGTTGTGGGTTGGGATTGGCATCAGAGACAACAAAGAGTCGAATACGCATACTCTGTAACATCAAGAAGTTCTGACGTTCAAAGATTCTATCACTCAACTTTACCTAGAACAGCTATAGAAATTATAAATAAATATGACATTAAGTATGTTTTTCTAGGTCAATTAGAAGAATCTTTATATACTAATGCTGGACTTGAAAAATTTGAAGAAATGGAATCTATAGGATTAGTAAAAATTTATCCTAATGAAATGATTAATTATGAAACACCTGTAAGGATTTATAAATATATTGATTAGTAAACAAAAGGTTATAAAGGCTGTATTTTTTGATATTTATGGAACAATCGCAGATTTCTTTCCACCAAAGGAGGAAATACAGATAAATGTTGCTGAAAAATTTAATATTACTTTAGATAAAGATAAAATTTTAGATGCTTATAAATTAGCTAATAATTTTTTGGTAAAGCAAAATTCAATATTTCCAATAAGAAAAATGAATGATGAAGAAAAATTAAATTTTTTTTCAAAATATGAGAAAATAATTATAGATAATTCTGGTTCAAATATAGATGTTGATGTAGCTAAAAATATTTGGGTTGAAATAACAAAGCAAAAGTATGATTTAAAGATTTTTCCAGATTTAATTCAATGTATAAATGACTTAAGAGATATGGATTTAATTTTAGGTTTAATTTCAAATATTAATATGTCTGGCAAAAAAATTGCTGAAAAGCTAGGGGTCTCAAAGTATTTTAATTATGTATTTACATCTGAGGATCTAGGTTACGAAAAACCAAATAAAATGATTTTTGAAAAGTCCTTAGATATTGCTAAATTAACTCCTAGTGAGGTAGTGTTTATTGGAGATCAAGTAGAATCAGATATTTTGGGTGCAAAAAATGCTAACATATTACCAATACTTTTAGATAGGTATAATAATTATGAAAATTATTCGGAGGTTATAAAAATTAATGACCTATTTCAACTTAAAGAAATAATAAAAAATCTCGTTGGGAGTAAATAATGAAAATAGATAAAATTGAATCAATTCTTTCAGGTAATAGTCATTTTGTAAGAATAATTACCGATGATGGAATAGAAGGTATAGGTCAATCAGCCTGCTGGGGTTATATGGAGGCAGTACACACTGTAATAAATACTTTTCAGAGATATTTAATTGGTAAAAATCCATTAAATATTGAACATCATTGGCAGCATTTGTATAGAATGGGTCCATTCAGAGGCTCTATATTAAATGCTGCAATAAGTGCTGTAGATATTGCTTTATGGGATATAAAAGGAAAATATCTTAGTGCTCCAATTTGGATGCTAATTGGTGGTAAAGTTAGAGATAAAATCAGGCTTCATTTGTTGATGGGTGGTTCTAGGCCTGATGCTTCTGATTTAGGAACAACCGCAGAAAATTTAAGATTAAACGCAATAGATGCAAGAAACGAAGGTTATACAGCTATAAAAATTGATCCACTTCCAGATGGTTATCAGTCTATGACATTATCTAGGCTAGTTAGCGAGACAAAAAATAATGTTGCTGCTCTTAGAGAAGGAGCGGGATTAGATGTTGATATAATTTTGGAAATTCACAGAAAGCTTACACCTATGAATGCTATTGCACTTGCTGAAGAGTTGAAAGAATTTAGTCCTCTTTTTTATGAAGATCCTATACAGATAGATTCAATTAAGTCTCAAGGTGAAATTGCAAATAAAACATCTTTACCTGTGGCAAATGGAGAAAGAATGCATAATATATGGGAATTTAGAGAGATGTTTGAAGCGGGTGGAAGTCAGTACGCAAGGCCAGATTTAGGCCTTGCTGGAGGAATAACACACGTAAAGAAAATAGCATCAATTGCTGAGTCATATCACTCAGCCCTTGTTACGCATAATTTTTTAGGTCCAGTGCTTACTGCTGCAGCTTGTACAATAGATTCAACTATACCTAATTTTATAACCCAAGAATTTTCAACAATAGATGAATCACCAGTAAACAATATGATAAAAACTTCATGGAAAAGAAATGGTGGTTATATCGAAGTATCGGAAAAAACAGGACTAGGAATAGATATAGAATTTGATAAATTAAAGGATCAAAATTTTGAAACTAGGCTAGATATAAAAATTCCAATGAGAGATGATGGATCGGTAGGTTATTCTGTCTAAAAAATTTAATATAACAGTTATTGGTGCAGGATTAATGGGGCATGGAATAGCTTTTGAATTTGCAAAATTTGGCCATAATGTTACCCTGTTTGATATATCCTTAAAAAATCTTAATATTGCAAAAAATAAGATTGATAAACTGATTTCCAGTTCAGATAATTGTGATTCTTATAGAAAAATAACATTTATAAAAAATTTAAAAGATAGTGTTACAAATGCAGAAATTGTTGTTGAAGCAATCAATGAAAATTATCAGGCAAAAGTAGATTTATATTCTAGGTTAGAATTTTTTTTAGATAAGAACTCACTAATTATTAGTAACACCTCATCATTCCTTCCTTCAAAATTATCAAAAAATCTTGATAATCCTGAGCGTTTTTTTGTTACCCACTATTTTAATCCACCCTATAATATTCCTCTGGTAGAAATAGTGCCAACTTTGCAAACAAGTTCAAATAATATAGACAAAGTTAAAAATCTATTTTGCGAGATGAATAAACAACCGATATTGATAAAAAAAGAAATTAATGGATTTATCGCAAACAGATTACAGGCTGCCATTCAGAGAGAATCAATTAATTTAGTAGAACAGGAAATTGCAACACCTGAAGATATAGATAATATAGTAAAAAATACATTTGGTAGAAGGCTTTCTGTGGCAGGCCCTTTCGAAATTTGGGAGCAAATTGGCTGGGATTTAGTAGAAAAAATATTATTAGAAATATTTCCAAATTTATCAAATCAAAATTCTCCTTCAACTTTGATAGAGGAGAAAGTTGTTGAAAAAAAATTAGGTTTTTCAACAAATGAAGGTTTTTATAAATGGAATGTAAAGAAAAAAGAAAAATTAATTAATGATATTTCAAAGAATTTAATTTTATTAAGAGATTTGAAAACTAATGAATGATATAAAAAATAAAGTTGTTATATCTATTATAGGCTCTGGACTAATGGGGCATGGTATAGCTTTAGATTTTGCATTAAGTGGATTTACGGTTTATCTAAATGACGTAACAAAAGAAAAAATTGATTTAGGACTTATCCAAATATCTGAAACTATAGATTATTTATCAAGATCTAGAAACTTAGATAAAAAAAATATTTTAAAAAATATTCTTCCAAAGGAAGATTTACAATTATCATTGCACGATTCAAACATTGTGATAGAGGCTGTATACGAGGATTTAGATTTAAAGAAAGATATATTTAAGCACGTTGAAAAAAATGTTTCTAGCGATTGTATTTTATTATCTAATACATCAACTTTTATGCCCTCAGAAATAACAGAAAATTTCTTATATCCTGAACGATTTGCTATTTCACATTATTATAATCCACCTTACTTGTTACCTGGGATAGAAATTGTATCTGGAAAAAAGACTTCTAAATCTATAATTGATTTTCTGATGAAATTTTATAAGTCTATGAATAAAAAACCTTCATTAGTAAAAAAAGAAATTAAGGGTTTTGTGGGCAATAGACTGCAGGCTGCTTTGTTAAGAGAGTCATTAAAACTTGTTGAAG
>CETH01001638.1_pt1 | contig 19376 bp, 20 predicted proteins | sample 361461 | NCBI WGS metagenome assembly CETH01 (sample SAMEA2622695, study PRJEB7988) | marine metagenome | isolation source: saline water (ENVO:00002010), including
GCATAGGTATGCCTAAAGGTATGCAAAGTGATATTATTTTCTCTAACAAACTGCGAATCAAACACTTTTTGAACCTGTTTTAAGCATCTTCTTTTTTGCCTATCTGATTGAACTTCTGGAAAGATAAAATCATGCTTAAATCTTGGTCTAATTAGCTCCAGAATTGACTCTGATAATGGAATGTTCAAAAAATCATCTGTTTTGTTCATTAAAATGCCCAAATAAGAGCCGTATATATGCTTTCTTCTTAACTTGTATGCATCAGTTGAGCGAAGACCTGTTTTAAGTAAAAAAGTGTAGAAATCATTGTATTTAAAGCCTTTTTCAAAAATGAGATTTAGGTGCTTTTTTGTAAAATAAAAGCGCTGTTTTTTCTTATCAATTTTGAATGGTTTTACAACTCTAAATGGATTCCTATCAAGCCACTGCATATCTATACAATAATTAAAGAAACGCTTAATGAAATTGATTTCTCTATTTAAAGTTGAAGCACCTATTTTTTTACAGATTGATTCATTTGCGCTGTTATACTGAGATTGAACTTTTACTTGAGAGCGCTTAGATATATAGCCAAGTGCATGCTCTGATTTGACATCTTTTAGTAGCTCTATCCCCTGCCTCCTACAATAATCTCTAAACTTCGTATTCTTAGATTGAATGACTTTGACTTGCCTATGCTTGATATTGGTTGTTCTTATATAATCAAGATAAGATGAGAGTGCTTTGTCAAATAATTTACAATTAGATTCCTGGTTTAAATTAAATGTTAAGTCATATTCTAATTTCTTAAGATTATCTTTTGCAACATCTAATGAATAACCTGCAAATCGTCGTATTCTTTTCCCATTTAAAGATATATTAAAATAATAGGATGGAATTCCTTTTTTACTTAATCGCTTATATATTGTAGCCATAGTGACCTCCAAGTTGTCACAATGGCGTCACACAATTCTGTAGCTCAGTCGGTAGAGCAGAGGACTGAAAATCCTTGTGTCGGTGGTTCGATTCCGCCCGGAGCCACATTAAACCCCTTCAGAAATGTTGGGGTTTTTTGTTTTATGACAAGATATCTTTTTTTGAAATAAATGAAACATAACTTTGATTTAAGCATATAATCATAAAACACTTCAAAGGAGAAAATTATGGAGATATTTGGTAACATATGGTTTGTTATTGCATTTGGAATTGTTATGTGGATAATTTTTGGTAAAGCTATTATGAGACTGTAATGGAAATCATACTCACAATTGTAATCTTATTCTTTGTTTACAGATTTATTGTTACAGATGATGGATTTTTCTAAAGACGAATAGTATGATGTATTACCATCTGTTGATAACCACCAATATACTAAACCCATTATTATTATGATTGTCCACGCAAATTCCATATCTAATTACTCTTTGGATTTGAAAAGGAAAAGAGATACAATGCAAGTAAGGATTATTATAATCTTAAATTAAAAGGTAGACCTTCCGTAAATTCTATTTCTATCATCCTTAAGACGTAAAAATGAATCCGCATTCCAAGTAGTATCTTCAAATTCATCTAAATCTATACACCTATCTATTACATCTACTCCTCTTTTAAGTGCAAATATTTTTATCCCTCTTGTTTTAACATTTGGACTTAAACTAAATTGACTGAAAATTGAACAATCATCAACTAAATAAAAATTTGGACTAATTTTAATTTGACCTGTTAAAGAAGGATGTAATTTGTTACCATTAAGAACACTGATATACTCTTCCATAGTTCTTCCTTGAATAAGAAACTTAGTACTATGACCTTCCATTAAATCATTTCAATAATCAGATATACCTTTGTCAGTTTGCAAATCAACTATCATTGATACGAGCTTTATTTTTCTCATTTGTGCGTATTCTTCGAAATAATTAGACATATAATCTTTTATTAATTAAAATAATTAGCTGGTAATTTATCACCATAAGTTGCCAAATCACCGGCTTTATAAATATAACCATCATTAACCTTTCCTAAATATACCACAGCAGCTAAATGTCCACCAGAAGCTCCTTCATTTGGAGAGCCCTTTGCTAAATTTTTAACAGTTGAATCTAATTTATGATTGATAAGATTATAAAGATCGTCAGGGTTTACTATATGAGAAAATGCTTCTCTTATTGATGATGCTAAAATACCTAACTTCATCTCCATATCTCTAATTTTATAACGGTCAATGATACAACTAACAAAACCAACTAAAAAACTAATAGTATAATCATCTTTTAGAAACTCTTTAAACTGATGTTCATATCCTAAATATTTGGTATATCTATACCAAGAATTAGCAAGAGGAATTAACCCCTCTGTTGTTATTATATAAACTTTTTCTGGATCATTTCTATTAATCATCATAAAAACCTAATTCTTGAAAAATATATATTAGTATTAAAAAAATCACAATCACACCTATGAAATACCATTCAGAATAACTCTCCAAATCTTAATTTAAAATAGCTATTTTAGATTTAATTTCCAATTATAAAGAATTTAATAATTATCAATTATAAAATAAATTGAATAATTGCATTATAAACTTTTAAGATTAAAGAAAATAGGACTAAACCAAAAAAAAATAAAATAAAATATATAGAATATAATAAATAGCAAAAATAGATATAATTAACAATGCAAATGTTAATGGTATCTCATCATTACCTGGAGGATACTTTTTAAATGGTACAGGCATTAACTAATTGATTTTTTAATCTGATTTATAAGTCCATATATTGACATTATATAAAATATAACAAATGATATTAAAGTTATTTTATAATCAATCCAAATAGTAATTAGTGCAACTATAAGAACTATAATAAATAAAATAAAATATGCAAGAGCTACACTAGATAAAGCATTAAACCTATTGGGTTGATTTGGCTCTTGTAATACAATAGGTATTGCATAAGTACCAACTGGCATTATAGGGTATATAAAAACTAAAGCATAAATAAACTTTTCATTAAAATAAAATGATAATAGTAAAAAAAATACACCTATAAAAAATGAATAAAATTGATATTTCATTATATCAATCATTGCTCCTTTTTCATATTTATTTCCAGGTAATTCTTTTTTTATTTTATTATAAAAAAATTTAAGATTCATTCTAATTAATAATTTCTACTTTGGCTATTTTTTTCAAGGCAAGATTTTTAATAAATTTTGCTGAATAATCCATTCCTTCATCATTAAATTTTTCTTCAAGCAATGAAATACATAAATCAAAATCACCTAATTCTCTAAATATTTCTGCCTTCATAATTCTATCTTTATCCTTACTTTCATTCAATAAATTTAATAATTTTTTTAAATTATCAATTTCTACATCATTTAATTGATAATCATCTTCTGTAGCATCTTCATTATAGTTTGGAGGATCTTCTAACAATTTCATTTTTTCTTCTGATGTTTTTGCATTTCTTATTTTATCCAAATAAATTTGATATTGAATTTCATTTCTATCATAATTATCTTTTCGCCTTAAATCATTACTACAATACCACGCTAATAATCGTAAATATTTAATTTTATCGCTATCATTTTCAACTTTAATATGATTTATATAATCATCAAAAACAGGATTTAAATAAGGCATTGCTTCATTTAAATCTTTTCTTTTTTTATAAGGAAATAAAAAAGAAAAAAATGATTCTTTAATCTCTTCTTGTTTTGATAGGTATATCATACTTTCACAATGGGGACATTTAACTAAATCTTTACAGGCAGGTAAGCTTGGTGCTTCCATTTTACCATCAGTATAATATTTTGCTCCAAAGGTATTTCCTGAAAGGATACTTATTTCAGATATAAGTTTATTGCATTTTGAGCATTCTTTAATTATATCAGGACCATATAGCATAATATTTTAACTAAACCATTTTTGTTTTGTTTCTGCATTAAGCCATATAGAACTTGCTAATAAATCCGTCCCTATACGAGTTAATAAATTATTACCTACCACCCCTTCTGCCATTTGGAATACACTACCAAACGGTGACATCGTTTTCGATATTCCTCTAAAAATCTTCATATCATTCATTGAACTTGCAGCATTTAATCCAAGTCCAGTAGCTGCTATTCCACATCCTGCTATAATAGGTCCAGTATCGGGAGTCATCCTTCCATTATAATCTGATAGATATTCCCTAAAAGCTATTCTACCTAATATTTTTTTCATCATATATTTTTTATATAATCGCCATTGTCTATTTGCATTTTTTTTATCAAACTTACTCATATAATGAATCATGTATGAATGTGAACATCCTCTTGGTTGCTTTGAATACTTTCTTGTACCAAGAATTTCCGTAATATAAAGTCCTGTTTTTTTATGCGTTCCATAATTATTCATATAATCAGTCCATTTAGCAATTAAATCTGAACTAATATCAGCCCCATGATTTTTATCATACAACCATAATGAATAAAGTATCGCTGATTGATCAGCAGACCACTTCATATTTACATTGGGAAGTAAGTCTGCATGAAAATTATTATATGACTGACTATTTAATAATAAATGAAATGATATTTTTTTGTTTAGCTTTCTATATTTTTCTGAATCTGAAATAGATAAAAAACAACCAAGTATTATATTTAAATGTTCTAAATAGTATCCATATTTACCCAAATCATCAATTGTAAAAATATTTTTTCTATATGGATTAACTTTAGGATGAATAGCTCTTTTAATTATTTCATTTATTAAATAAACATAATGTTGTTTATTACTAGGATAAATAATTGATAAATTTACCATTGATTCAGCCATATGAGATAAGGCTGCAATATCTTGTCCCCATCCTTTTTTAATAATTGACATTATAAATAAATCCTTTTTTGTAAATCCATTAAAATCTTTTTTCATTAAAAAATTTTCTATTTTTTTATATCTTTTACTGGTTTCATTTGAAATCATTTTTCTATTCCTTAATAATCTATTATTTTCCCAAATTGTCTTACTTTATTTGGCCTTAAATTATACCTGTTTAATCTTTTCTGTACTTTTGGGAACATTGTTATATATTCTTTTTCAAGAGATTTTAAAATTCCAGGTTTAATATCATATAATCTTTTTTCAGCTTTTTTAACTTCTTCTACACTACTAAATGATATGGATAAACATGCATTGCAAGAAACTCCGCTATCAATTAAATTCTTAATTGCTCTATATGGGATGTCATATGACTCAGGCTTTGCACTTGTTAACATAGCATACTCTTCATAATTACAACCCTTAATTGATACTCTTACATGTAAATTTTTAAATCGTGATAATTCTTTAGCAAAGGATTCATCATGACCAATAGTCATACCATTAGTTTCTAGTATATATATATAATCTGTTTTATCAACTAAATCCAAAAGATCAAAAAGATGTTGTTTACCAAGAGTTCCTTCTGATGCTGATGCAGATATTAATTTTGTACCATGTTTCTTAGCTTTTTTAATTAAAGCATCAAAAACTTCTTCAGGCGAATAGAATTTACCTGTAGTAGCAGGCTTACGTACAGGATCCTCACTAAAACAAAATTTACACCTAAGATTACATCCTACCTCCGTAGCTGATATTGTACCACCATAAAACCTAAGATGCCTAGCGAGATTAGCATATTTTCTTTTATTGCCCTGAATAACAATTTGCTCAGTTGTTTCTGTTAATTTTATTGGATCATATCCTTTTGATTTCATTATTTTTTTTCTCCATATAAAACAGGATTTATTAACTGAGTTATTCCTCTAGTTAAACCTTTTACAGTTTTACCCATGATAGTCATACCACCATTCTTTTCAGCATCTTTCCATTCCATATCTAATAAATCATTTAAAAATCTAGATGGCGTATATCTAGATTCAACATTTTTAACAGCTCTATGAAGCCTTTTTAAGGCGACTGATTTATCTTTATAGCCTAATTTCGATTTTTCTACTGAATCTTGTAATACATCTATAGTTTCATCATATGCTTTTGTATCAATCGGATGTGGCAAACCATCTTTCCCTCCCACTGCAAAAGAAAATCTTGAAGGATCTTCAAATCGTGTTGAATCACCATGAATAACCTCACTTACTAAAGCAAGACTTTTAAGCGTTTTAGGGCCCATCCCATGCAATAGAATAAGATCTTCAAAATTATTGATTTCCTTATTATATGCAATATTTAATACAGCACCTAATTTTTTCATATCAACATCACCTTCTTTAACATCATGATGATCTGGAAGATTAATTTTCTTGATTTCATTTATCATTAATTCTGGGTTTTCATTAATAAGATTCAACATATTATCTCTTGTTTTATCTGCCTTTTTATCAACAAGATTTATTAATGGTTTTTCTTTTTTACCAACAATGCCTGTATGAGGATTACTTATAAATGATTTAACGCTAGGTGAATGCCAATGATATCTCCGAGCTCTTCTATTTGATGTTTTCATACCTTGAGAAATAGATGTCCATTCACCTTCACTACTTAAAATAAAATATTGTTGATATAAATTATATCCGTCTATAATAGCATTATTATCTATTTTTCTTGTTAGCTTGCAAGATTTTACTAAGCTATCACCTTCAAGGCCATGAACATCTGATATCTTCATTATCTGATTGGGAGCATAATAACTATATCTACCCTTTCCTCCGCATATAAATAATCCTAAATCATTTGCCCTAGGATTTACTTTTCTTCTTAATGAACCTAATACTGTTGCAGTAACACCTGATGAATTCCATTGCATACCCATAACAGCTCCAAGCGCCTGAAACCAATTTGGATCAGACATTCTTGTAAGAACTTCAGATTTACCATAATTTTGCACTACTGACTCAATTATTGTTATACCCATATTCCCCATTCTTTCTGATAACCATTTTGGTAATTTACCATAATGAAGAGGCATACCAATTGCACCTGAATTAATCATAATTTTCTCCTTTATATTTAATTTAAAATTTTATTTTTTTGGAAAGATAAACCTCTAATAAGATTAAGGCCTATTAATCTATTTATCATTGCAAGCTTTGAAACATTATTAAAATCACCATTTTCTAATATTTCTGAAGCAATTATCATTGCTTTATATTTTTTAGATTTCGGAAAAAACATTTCCATGAATTTTCGTTTAGAAACATTCACAGGATTATCATAAGATTCATAAAATGCTTTTTTAACTAATTCTGTAGGCATAAGAAGATATGCTGCAAACTTATCTGCCTGTACTTCTATAAGATCTTTTTTATCACCATAAATCCCTTCATTCTTTCGACATAAAACATGATTTTTTAAAGATCCATGTAGTAAGATATGACCAATTTCATGAGCTATAGTAAAATTCATTCTACCTTCCTGATTACTAATTTTCTCATTTATTTCTACTTTTTTATTAGCAATAGAAGTTGCCCCTAATATATTACCATCCTTAAAAATCCCTTCAGCATTAAAATCTAAATGATAATCAAGATATTCTACTATATCAAAAACAGGAATAGGTGCTTCTATAAAATTATTATCATAAAAATCAGTTAAAAGCTTAATACTATTTTTTTCTATTTCACTATCTTTCAAAATAGGAATATCTATTATTTTTTTATTCATTAATCTATTTACCTTTTTTTTTCATTTTTTTAACCTGATTAGTTAATTCAGTCCAATCTTCATTTGTTAAATTTTTCGCTGTTCTTAAAAAATCAGGGACTACCGCAGGCCTCTTATTAATAATATTCTGAATATCATCATCAATTGTATTTGCTAAAGAAAGCAATTTATCCAAATCATAATCAAGAGCTTTTGATATACTTCTTAAAACAGATTTTGAAGTTTCTATCCTACCATTTTCTATATATGAAATATTAACAAATGATACATTGACTTTATCTGCCAGCTTTCTCAAACTAATACCCTTTTCTTTTCTAATAGTTCTTATCAATTCTCCAAGTTTTTTGCTCATATACAACCCCTCAATTTTTAATTTTAGTTAAACAATACTTAACAAAAAGGTACAAAAGTTAAATAATACTTAACAAGTTTTTTTTAAAATAAAAATATTTTGTAACTTAAATAATGAATTTTAGCACTATTTATGATTTTATTATTTTACCCTGGATAGGTCTTGGAATTTTTGCGTTCCTTACTCTTTTTTTTATTACAGCTCCTTATGGAAGGCATAATAAAAAAATGGGGCCAATGATGTCTGGGAAATGGGGATGGATTATTCAAGAAATTATTTCACCATTAACTTTTGCTCATTTTTTTATACGAGGAGACTCTATAAAAACACCTGAAATGTGGATATTTTTTATTTTATGGGTTGGTCATTATTTTAACAGAAGTATTATATTCCCATTTAGACAAAAATATGCTAAAGATACTGCTGTCATTGTTGTAATATCAGCTATCTCCTTTAATATAATTAATGGCTTTATTAATGGTTATTATTTAGGCTCAGCTGAACTTTCACAAAATCAATACACAGATTACTTCCAATCTTATAACTTCATTTTAGGCTTGATAATTTTTATAAGTGGAGCTTATATAAATATTAGATCTGATGAAATTTTATTTAATTTAAGAAAAGAAAATGATGGTTATAAAATTCCTCAATCATTCCTATATAAATATATATCTTGTCCTAATTATTTTGGAGAAATTATCGAATGGACAGGCTTTGCTATAATGGTATGGAACGTACCTGGCTTTGTTTTTGTGCTATGGACAATTTTCAATTTAGTACCAAGAGCGGTATCTCATCATAAATGGTATAAAGAAAGATTTTCAGATTATCCATCTAGTAGGAAAGCTATCATACCATTTATTTTATAAATTAAATTTTATCCCAAGGCCCTTTAATTGCAATAGTCATTGTAGGTTTATATATATTAATAAATAAAATTTTATTATCAGGTGAGAAACAAGCCCCTGCAAGCTCCTGATTATTATATGCATTATTAGCCAAATATGAAATTGTTTTATCTTTTTTTATACATACAAGTCTATCTCTACCCTTCCCATCTTCACATAATATGACGCTACCATTAGGAGATAAAATAATATTATCTGGTAAATTTAAAACATCTGCATTATCTGATTCATAAAAAAGCTCTATAGTCTGATTATTAGGAGTATACTTCCATACTTGACCTGTTTTATTTTGGCCGCCCGTAGTTGCTGTAAAGAATAATACATTATCTGATAAAAAGATACCTTCCCCCCTAGCAAATATTGCTCCTCCTTTATTATTACCTCTATACCGTAAATCATCATCGGGAGAATCAACATCTTCAATATCAATCCATCTCACCTTATATTTTTTATCTGTAACTACATTCTTTTTATCCCAATTTCTAGTATCTATTCCTCTCCAATCTCTAAATGATAAAACTTGTAATTTTCCACCTTGATCTAATTTATTTTTAATATTAGGTATAAATCTATAAAACAGTCCATCTGATCTATCTTCTGTTTGATAAACATAACCTGACGACTTATCAAAAGCAACTCCTTCATGCCTAAACCTACCCATAGCCTTAAGTGGAACAGCTTTATTTAATTTAGGTGTTAAAGAGGGAAAAACTTCAAAATTATAACCATGATTTTTGGTAATACCTACTCCTTCTTTAATAGTTGTTTCCTCGCATGATATCCAAGTATTCCAAGGAGTTTTACCACCGCTACAATTAACTAGAGTACCAGCTAAACTTAAATACTGACTTTCAACTTTTTCAGTTTGAATATTATATACAATACTTGTTGTTCCACCAAAACAATGAGTCCTACTACCTTTGATATCATAAAACTTATTAGCGTTATTTTTTTTATATTTACGATAATATTTACCAAATGGATTGTTTTTAAAAAATGTAGAGAGCCTAGGGACATGGCCAATTTCATGATTTCTTATCAATATCACTCTTTGATTATCTAATGATAAGCAAGTCATACCATCTGCATTTGGAGGAACTAATAATCCATCATCCATTAATTCTTGTTCTTTTGAAATTACAGAATATGAAAAACCGTCTGGCAAATCTAAAACGCCAAATGGATCCTTGATTAAACCTCGAAGAATTTTATTTGATTTATCATCAGCAAGTAAAACTGGAATTGTTGAAAGACCTAATGAAAGAAGAGAAAATTTCTGAATAAACTCTCTTCTATTCATTAATCTATTATTATATTAACAATATTTATAATATCTGAAACATCTATAATGCTATCCATTGTTAAATCTGAAGAATATATTTCGTAAGGTGAAAGCATCATAGTCTCTCCAATAATATAATTAACTAGTTTAACTATATCAATAACATTAATAATACTATCATTATTACTATCTCCTAAATCAGGAAGAGCTGATTTAGTGATACATATTCCTCCTAGCATAGACATTCCACCTGTATAAATATTATCCAAATAAATTCCATTATTGTTAAAAATATGAATATAACCATCACCTCTTCCTGATACATAAATATATTCTCCATTACTAGATACATCAATTCCATGTAAAGTATCAAATGATGGGTCAGAAGAAACCCAATCTAATGATAGATTATTATCCATATCAAAACTAACAGCAGCTAAACCCTCTGTTTCATATAAATTATCTCCACTTAATGCGACATAAATAATATTATCAACTGGAGATGCTGCAAGATGCCATGGGCCAGTATAATCACCAAATTCTATACTTTTTAACAATTCCATTGTATTTGGATCCCACATTTGCAATTTACCTGGAACGATAATTGTTTCTCCATTAAAAGGATTATACCAAGAGCCTCCTGAACAACTTACAAATAATCTTTCTATATCATAATAAGGGAATTTGTAATATAGACATTGAATAGGCTTTAATCTCTGGATTACTTGGTTTTGGGGATTTCCAATTAAGGTATCCATTACTGAACCTAATACATCACCTGTAATTGTATTAATTTTATATAACCAATCATTTGTATTGCTCGCTGTATAAATTTCTGTACCGTCATCATTGATTGCCAATCCGTGAGGGGCTGGAGAACCTATTTCATATTCAGAAATAATAGATTCAGATAGACCCATTGGAGAATAATCTAAAGCTTGAATAATATTAGATTCAGATTCTGGCATCATATTACCCATACCATTCATTGGCATCATTCTTGAACAATATATTTTTTTATTTAAAGTATCAATGGTCAAAATAGCTGGAGCATCACCAACAAAATGATAATCAATTAATTGATTATCAATTAAAGAATATTGAGATATATAACCACTTGCGATTGTAGTAACAAACCAATATCCTAATTCTTCATCCATAACAATAAAATGAGGTGTATTAACACTACCACTATCCATAGACTCCATGCACATACCCATCATCCAATCACATCCAGCCATCATACTACATTCCATTTCAGTTGAATAATTCATACAATCCTGAGATGTACTTTCCATACACATACCCATCATCCAATCACATCCATCAGACATATTACACATCATCTCATCATCAATATCCATACAAGAATCACTAGCATCCATACAATGATCTTCCATCCACATACAATCACCAGCCATATTACATTCCATTTCAGTTGAATAATTCATACAATCCTGAGATATACTTTCCATACACATACCCATCATCCAATCACATCCATCAGACATATTACACATCATCTCATTATCAATATCCATACATAATACTTCATCATCTAAATCTGATAATTCTGTAGAAATAGTTTCTTCTATTTGATTTGAATCAGTATTAATAACACCCACCTGGTCCATCATTTGAATTGTTATATATAATTTCTCATCCAGTACCTGTGCATAAATAAAACTAATGTATAAAAGGACTATAAAAATTATTTTTTTCATAAATTTTTTTCTCAATAAATTATTAAACAAATATAACAAAATAACACCTCAACATAACAATATGAATATGTAATAAAATGTTAAATTTCATTAACATTTAAACCATTAGAAAAATTAACAGAATCTACTTTTAGCTCATAGGAATATTTATCAAAGAATAAAGATTTAACATCATCAATAAATTTATCCTTATGAATATCATCTATTAAATTAATAGTACATCCTCCAAAGCCTCCTCCCATAATACGCCCGCCATAAAATCCTCTTTGTTTTTTTGATATTTTTATAATGAAATCAATTTCTTTACAGCTAACATTATAATATTTTGATAAACTATTATGAGATTGATTTAAGAGTTCTCCTACCTTATTTAACTCGCCTTTTTCCAAAGGATCTTTCATTGCTAATACTCTATTATTCTCATTAATAACATGATATAAACGATTATAAAAAATTTCATCATCTTTAATAGCGTCTAAATCCTTTAAGGTAACTTGATTAATTAATATATTTTTAGATAATGTTGTATTGATTTTTATCAATCCTTGAAGGCATTCATTCACTCTTTCATTATATTTAGAATTAATAAGTTCCCTATGAACCATACTATTAATAATAACCCAACTAGCATTTTTAACATTAGAATTTATATAATGATGGCTTAGTTTAAAAAAATTAATAATTAAAGGACCACTCCCTTTAGAAAAAAGAGAAGCGTATTGATCAAGTAAACCACTCTTAATCCCAAGATATTTTTTTTCAACAATATTTGTTAATTTTAATATTAAACTAAAATCTATATTAATTTTAAAAATAAATAATAAAGCTGACAAAAAAGATACTTCAAAAGCAGCTGAACTAGACATCCCAAATCCAATTGGGATATTACCTTTAATCATTACATCAAAACCATTTTGTATATTATATTTATCTTTCACAACACTTATACAACCAACAGCATATCTCTCCCATAAATCATTTGATTGTAAATTATTTAAATTCACACTAATCATTTTTTTAAAATTCGATGAATAAATATTTATTTTATTATCATCTCTTTTTTTAATAACAGTACAAATCCATCTATCAATTGCTGCAGGCATTGCAAAACCCAAATTATAATCAGTATGCTCACCTATAATATTAATTCTTCCAGGAGCAATGCTAACGCATTGACCACAAAATCCATATTTTTCTTTAAATTCTCTTTTAGAAGAATTGATTAAATCATTCTTTGAGATTCTATCCACTCTAATTCCTTTTTTGTATTTAAACCAACGAGTCTTCGCCAGTCATTAACAATCAATGAACCTACTTGCTTCTTATCACATATTAAATTATTAATAATATCTGTAAAATATATCTCACCTGTTTTAGGATTAGGTCTAAGGGTATCTAAATAATTTAATAGAACTTCTGATTTAAATAAATAATGAGAACCAAAAAGTTCCTTTATTTTTTTTTGTTTATATGTTGCATCTATTTCTTCAACACAACTTATAATAGAACTATTTTTATCCCTAATAATTCTAGCATATGGAAATAACTTATTTTCAAAATTAGCACTCAAAATAGTCAAATCATTATTATTTATATTATGTTGATGATACATTAAGCCAATATTTTCAATACCAACAAATGGACAATCACCAACAAAAACATAAACATGTTTATATTTTTTAATGAGATTAGATGCTTGCTGAACAGCATGGCCAGTACCTTTTGGTTGTTCTTGATAAACGAATTCTACATTTTTTTTATAATCATTAAAAAATAATTGATCTAATGGATTAATAATAATAGCAATATCAGTATTACTATTTTTAAAATCATTTATAAGCCAAGATATAATTGGAGCATTATTAACTTTAACAATCGGCTTAGGAATATTTTCATTCATCCTAGTCCCCTTACCTGCAGCAAGAATAATTGCTAAAGAATTATTTTGATTCATTAATTATTTTTATAAATTTTTTAGCACCCTCTCGAAGAGTCCTAGTCTGATTTTTAAAATCAACTTCATACAACCCAAATTTCATATCATAACCTTCAGCCCATTCAAAATTATCCATTAATGACCAATAGAAATAACCACGAATATCTATACCTTCTGATATTGCTTTATGCATTGCATAGATATAACGTTCTATATATATGGACCTAATATTATCCTTCCTATCTGCAACACCATTTTCTGTTACAATGATAGGTTTACCAATTTGAGCAGCGTCTTTAATAGCTCTATAAAATCCTTCTGCATAAATAGTATACGGCATATCTGTCATAATATCATTTTTATAATATTTATTTTCAAAAAATTCATATTTATCAAATTTAAATTTCAAATGATTATGTGAATAATAGTTAAGACCAAAAAAATCAGTAGACAGCTTAGCATCTTTAGATGAATATTTTAAATTAACAAAAAATGGATAATAAATATTTATTTTACCTGTTTTCAAATAGGATAATGCTATTCCATTATAAATCTTATTAGTTATATGACATACAATCCAATCTAATAAATTCCATTTTCTATACGGATCAAATTGCATAATATTTTTTACTAAACCAATTTGGCAAGAATCACCATTAGGTAACTTTTTTAATATATTATAAACTCTAGTATGCGTAATTAATAAATTTTTAAGTACTTCTACTGTAAGCTGAGGAGATTTCTTACCTGGTGGGAAAATGCCTGCAAAATATCCCATTACAGAATAAACTTCAGGTTCATTTATTGTACACCATATTTTTACTTTATCACTAAATAAAGGAAAAACTTTCTTACAAAAAGAAATAAAATATTTAATATTATCTTCATTTTCAAATGCTCCAATATTTTCAAACCATATTGGATTTGTAAAGTGATGTAAGGTTATAACAGGAGTAATACCTTTATCTAAAAGAGCATCTACAACATCAATATAATGCTGTATTGCATTTTGATCATACTCACCCTTATTAGGCTCTATTTTACTCCATTCTAATGATAATCTATAATGAGTAACGCCTATTTTTTTTATAAGATTAATATCATCATGATATTTATTCCAATGATCACATGCAATACCAGCTAACTGATTATCTTTAATCCTAAATATTTTTTCCTCATTTTGATTATTTTCCCAATTATGCCAATTATTATTATTACAATTACCTTCAACTTGATGAGAAGCTGTTGCTGTCCCCCAATAAAAAGAATCAGGAAATTTCATATTAGAAATTTTAATATTCTTCCAATCCCATCTTAATTCTGGTTTTGAAAAATTCATATACAAAATAATAAGCCAATAAATAATGAATATTATAATAAAGAATAGCATTATAACTCCTGATCACCTGGATATGTTTTTATCATAAAAAGTATAGCTATACCACATAAAAACCAAATTGCATTAGCAATATTAAATCCTAATTGTCTACCAAATTGCAAAATAAAAAAACTAATTATAAATGGACCAAAACCTCTACCTAAATCATCTGCTAAATTATAAAGAGCGAATGCAGTTCCTCTTGTATTTGAGTTATTTACGTTCATTAGAACAGCCTTCATGTTAGGAGCTGTTACAGTAATAAAAAAACCAGAAAAAATACCTAAAATAATAGGATAAGAAATAGTTGAAGGCGTTTCATTTAAAGGTGTCATATTAATTAAAAATGCAGTTGGAATCATACCTATAAATGTACATATAGCAGATAATAATGGTTGATACCTAGGATTAATATTATATAATTTATTACCAATAAGTCCTCCAACAAAACCTCCCAACATTGCAGATAAACCAATAACAGATACAACCAATGTTGAAACCTGAATAGAATAACCAATATCTTGTGCAAGATAGTCTGCTAAATAAACAAAAAATACTGCCCAAGGTACTGTTCCTGCAATACCCTGTAAAAAAACTAATATGTTCGTTTTTTTTGATAATAATCGTTTTAAAGTACTAATATTAATTGCTGATATTTTTACATTTGAATTATCTGACTGTCCTCTTACGGGCTCTGTTCCAAATAATGCATATAATAAAAGAATAATAAAATTGGGCAAAGCAACAATTATAAAACATACTTTCCAACCATAAATGGGACCTGTGATACCAGCAAGAAGCTGTCCTCCCGCTATTCCAAGACCAACAAACAAACCAAGATAACCTGTTATAAGAGATCTTTTACTAGCGGGAAAATAATCTCCAATCAAAGAATAAGTAATAGGTATAATAGCCCCTATACCAATACCTGTTAATGCTCTTAACCAAAAAAACTGATTATAATTCTGAACATATCCTGTTAATAAGCAAGGAATTTCACCAAATAAAATAGCAATTATTAATAATTTTTTCCTCGATACTATATCCGTAAAATATCCAAAAATGAGGGTTATAAATCCACCTATAAGCCAAAATACAAGAGATATTTCACCTCCTAGTTTTATATCTCTTTGTATATCATCAAACCCAAAGTCAGATGCAATTTGAGTTAAATTTGGACCCATCAAATTCTGATCAGCAAATAAAAAAAATGATAGCAAAAATAAAAGTATCAAACTAATATAGTCTGATCTCTTTAATGAATATGTATTATTCATTAAAAAAAATTACCATTGCTGATTATCCATACCCTTTTTAATAATAGAACTAGCCATTTTTAAACTCCAGCTTCTAGGTATTAATGAAGTAAACAACTTTACAAAACGATTTATTCTACCATTAATAATTAGAAATTTTCCTCGTTTATAAGCCCTAAGACTTTCATCTACAACTTCCTGAGAACTCATTAAATATCCGGCTACAGGCTTAGAACTCATATGAGCTCTTTTATTAAAATTTGTTTTTGTATAACCTGGACATACTCCAAGAATACAAATATTCTTTTCTCTATACTCTTCATACAAACTTAATGTAAACGAAGTAACAAATGCTTTTGTAGCTGCATAAATACTAAAATATGGAATAGGTTGGAATGAAGCAAGAGATGATATATTAATAATTCCTCCTTTATTATTTGAAACCATATCCTTTAAAAATAAATGAGTTAAATGAACCAAAGAGTAGATATTAAGATTAATCATCTCTTCATAATTATCCATAGAAGTATCAAGAAATTTTCCTGAATATCCAAACCCTGCATTATTAATTAAAATATCAACTACAAGATTTTCATCTTTTATTTTATTATATAAGTCTTGTGCAAAACTCTTTTTTGATAAATCTCCAGCAAAAACATGTGCATCATTCATATTTGATGCTATTTCTAATAATTTATCTTCACTTCTTGCTGTTAAAATTAATTTTGCACCCATTTGATTTAAATTATATGCAAAACATTTACCAATCCCAGATGAAGCACCAGTTATAAGTATAGTTTTTCCTTTATATGTTTCCATTTAAAAAATATTTAATATATTATTGAATATGAATGATACTAAATTTACATCTTTCAAAAAATTTTATCCATATTATTTATCTGAGCATAAATTAAGAATAAATAAAATATTACATATAATAGGTTCATTAACAAGTATTACATTTATTATAATCATTATCTATATTGAAAAATATAAATATATTCCTCTATCTATTTTATTTGGATATGGTTGTGCATGGATAGGACATTTTGTCTTTGAAAAAAATAGGCCTGCTACTTTTAAATATCCTATATATAGTTTTATCGGGGATTGGATGATGCTAAAAGATGTACTAATCGGTAAAATCAAATTATAATGAAAAAAATAATTTTATATATATCATCTATTATCTTATTGCAAAACTGTTCTGTATTAATGCCACTAAAAGATTTACCGAAGCCTGATGGAAAATATATTATTGGCACTGATATTTTTATATTAGAAGACAAAAACAGATTAGAAACATTTACTAATGATATTAAAGATTATCGAAAAATTATAGTACAAGCTTGGTATCCTGCAATAGAACCTTCAGATTCTATATATCCATATTTGGATTATAAAAAAATAAAAGTTCCTTATATTGCTAAACGTATAGACATATCTGAAAAATTAATAAAACATATTAATAGTGTTGAAGCAAATTCATACTATAAAGCTAAAGCAAAAAATAATGAATTCCCTGTTATTATATTTTCTCATGGCCTTGGCGGTAATAGAATGCAGAATACTGCAAACATTGAATCTTTAGTTAGCAATGGATATATTGTATTTTCAATTGAACATGCCTATGATGCGAACATAACCGTTTTTAATGATACTACATTTGCTGAGTTTGCATCATATCTTGATGATAATGTATCTGTAGAGGAATTTTATAATACTAGAATCCCTCAAATTAGAATTAGATCAAATGATATTTCTTTCCTAATTGACTACATTACATTATTAAAAAATCAAAAACAATATTTAGGAAGAATTTCAGATATCAATTCTATAGGTGTTTTTGGCCACTCATTTGGTGGAGGGACTGCTGCGGTCAGTTCTTTTACAGATACTAGAATAGATGCATGCTTAGCATTAGATGGGTGGTTTGAGCCTATTCCTCCATATATTATAAAAGAAGGTATTAATATACCTTTTTTATATATTGGGCAACCGCAAAAAAATTGGAAAACAGCTCCATATAATGATATACAATTATCAGCATTTCATAATAATAATAAAAATGATTCATTTATTATAGAAATTGATAATACTAAACATATGGATTATTCAGATATACCTTATCTAACAATATGGAGTCGTTTATTAGGACTATCTGGAAAAGATTCTAAAAATATAACAATAGATTTAAATTATACTATAACCCAATTTTTTAATACATACCTAAAAAATAAAGATGATAATTGGCTTAAAAAAATTGATGATAATTATACTATAACTAAAAGGATAAGAAAAAAATGAAAATAATTTTACTCTATATTATAATTTTAATCCTTACTGCCTGCGATACTCCTCAAACTTACTTATGTTATAGTGGACAGACAATGGATGACTGTGGAAATTGTAGAGAATGTGAATCTGAAGAATGTGGATGGAATGATGCAATGGATAATTGTGGTGAATGTTACGGTGATAATACCAGCTGTATTGAATGCACTGATCCTCTAGCAAGTAACTATAGTAGTAATGAAGAATGCGAATACAATAATCCTGAACTCTGGATTATAGATCTAGCATTTTTAACTGAAGAAAACTATTGTATATCAAATAGCGATAATGAAGAATGTTCTCAATACAATAATGAAAACTCATGCAACTTATTTGCTGATAATTATGGATGTTCCTGGATAGGCTCATTTGAATTTTATACTAATACTCCTATATATTGGAATAATACTTCCAATCAAGATATTACTATTTATACCATTAATACTGAAAATGATTATTGTGATTTTACATTGGAATCTATTAATAATGATTGTAATGAAATTAATAATCAAACAAGCTGCGAATCTGAAGGTTGTAATTGGGTATTATCACCAACATATAACCCTTATTGGGATCAATATA
>CETH01066374.1_pt1 | contig 19332 bp, 12 predicted proteins | sample 361461 | NCBI WGS metagenome assembly CETH01 (sample SAMEA2622695, study PRJEB7988) | marine metagenome | isolation source: saline water (ENVO:00002010), including
GAGCGATGATCACAGATTCGACTCCCTGCGAGGACAAAGAGTCAAGATGGTCAACAATATCTGGTTCTAGCCATGGCACCGTAGGTGGTCCGCTACGGCTCTGAAATACGAGATCCCATTCCATATCGGGAGCAACAGCATCTACCAATTGAGAGGCAAAATCTCTTAATTGCCATTGATAGGGGTTCGTTTCCAGCCATGCTGACGGAATCGAGTGGGCAGTGAAAGCCAGGCGAGTTTCCCGGATAGTGTCAGTGTCAATTTCTGAGATACTGCTTTTCAAACGCTGCGCCATGGCATTAAAGAAGCCAGGGTGATTCCAGAAGAGACGAATCTTTTCTACAGAAAGATCCTCAGCATTCAACCCTTCCACAGCAAGGTCAAGATCTTCTTGATACTGTCTGCAGCCAGAATATGAACCAAACGCACTCGTCACTAATGCTAAAACGTTACGTTTCCCGTCGTCATAGATATTTCGGAGAGCGTCAGATATATACGGATCCCAGTTTCTGTTGCCAAAGTAGACAGGCAACTCAATATTTCGGGACTCAAGTTCTTCTTCCAATGCAGTAATAAGATCCCTATTTTGTTGATTGATAGGGCTGACTCCGCCAAATACCCCATACTGAGCCTGAACCTCCTCAAGGCGTTCTGCTGGGATATCTCTGCCGTTGGCTACATTACGAAGGAACGGTTCCACATCCTCCGATGCTTCAGGGCCGCCAAAAGATGTTAAGAGAATGCAGTCGAACTCTGTCATATTCTCTTTTGGCAATTGGGGCAATGCCAAATTGACCGTCCAGCAAGTTTTGATATAACGATTTCGTCCGGACAGCGGCGGCAATCTAGCCCCGCTCTTTTATATGCGTATAGAGAATTGTTTCGTTTTTTGTTTTTTGCTTTGATAGTGCCTTTGTCCTCATCCTGAATCGTTACTATTCTGTTGAGCTTTTTGCCCCTTCTAAGCAGATCAACAGTCCATTCCCACAATTCTTCAGCTTGATCATCACGAATTTTATTACATGGTGTTTCAGGGTGAATTCCGCAAAGAAACAATAGTTCAGCGCGATAGACGTTCCCGATGCCGGCAAGTAGGTTCTGGTCTAGCAAAGCAGCTCCGATAGGCTTTTTTGAGTCTCCGAGTCTTTTTTTAAACTTGCTTACCCCACGTAGGCCGACACGCAACGGATCTGGGCCAAGCTTATTGATAACGTCTTGGAGATCATCTTCCGTGATTAATGCGCACGTCTGAGGTCCAGTCAAATGCCAAGCGGAGCTTTCGTGAACGAGTCGTAATCTTATAGTGTCTCTCGGAGGATCATCTCTATTCACCTTCCGAAATTTACCAATAAGGCCCAGATGGACATGAAGGATATTCCCATTTTCCCAATGGCAAAAGAGATGTTTCCCCCACGCCTCAGACTTAATCATCTTAATGCCGTTTAATAAAGCAGCACTTTCGGAGAATCGACCTTGGGGAGACGTAGCTTCTACGCTTTTGCTGACGAAATCTTTCCGTAAGTCAGCAGCTAATCGGTGGATCGTGTGTCCTTCAGGCACAATCCGAACGGTAGCGTCTAACAACGAAAGTTGCTACAGAAATCTTGAACTTCGAGACCTTTTGCGATGCTTCCAAAGTGTTTTATCGTTTCACTATCTCTACTTGTGCAGTAAACTAACAGCGCCTAAGACCCGGGCTTGGGAACGAAGAGAGATTTTGTGAATTTACTAACCGCTGTATTCATCTGCTCCATAGTATTGATTGGTTTCACGACAACATATTCGATTCAGAGCCGACTCCCTTTTGAAGAAAGACTCATATTCGGTGTTGTCTTGGGAGTGATTGAAGTATCCATATTAGGTTTCCTTCTTTCTTGGGCTTTCTCCGTCAGTCGGACGACCATATTTATGACTGTCGGAATCTTACTAACCGTAAATTCTATTTTTGCTTTGCGACGGCGATCGGTTCTCATCGCAGATTATGAGAGTCTACTCATCCGTTGTAAACGTAAATGGAATGACCCGTTAAGCCCTAAAGTACCGATCTTTCTACTTGTCTCTAGCAACTTACTAACTACGAGAATTATGCAAATTGCATATGACGGAACTGATAGCGGTGGTGTAGCGGTATCGCACCTTTCTGTTTATGGTGACTGGTCAGCTCACCTTGCCTATGCTGCATCATTTGCGTACAGCGATAATTTTCCTCCTGAGTTACCAACAGCTGCTGGAGAGAGTTTTTCCTACCATTTCGGGATTGATTGGTTCTCCGCCATGTTTGTTCCGTTGGGACTTGATATCTTTTCCGCCATGCAAATATCGACCGTGCTTCTCGGCTCGGTTCTGCCCCCAATTCTATACTTTGGGTACAAAAGGTTTGTTTCAAATAACCGTGCAGCAGTATTTGCGCTCCTAATATTTCTCTTATCAGGAGGGACAGCAGCGTTCTTTAGATTTCTATTTGAAGACCTCCCTAAGGAGGGGCCATCAATTCTTCTCAACTTGCCGAGAAGTTACGCATTCGACGGCTTTGACAGAAATTGGGTGGACAACGCAGTAACTGGGTTCCTGTATCCCCAACGTCCCACTCTTATCGGATTTTCAGCGCTAGTCATTGTGATTGTTCTACTTTGGGAAAACAGAAAAATAAAAATCTCAAGCACCTACGTATTCGCAGGAATTCTTGTTGGCGCCTTACCGGTCTTTCATATCTTTTCGTTCGGTGCCCTTCTTTTGCTGTCAACCTTTTGGGCACTAACTTCCATGAAAAAATATTGGTTGCATTTCTTTACTCCTGCGTTACTGCTAGGGGTTCCGGTTTTAGTTTGGCAATGGCCAGACCGAGACGGAAGATCTTGGCATCAGCTTTGGGTATTAGGTAAATCCTCTTGGAACCTCAACGTCATTGATTTTCTGTGGTTCTGGCTACTCAATACCGGTCTAGTTATCCCAATCGCTGCTTTGGGTATAGTTCGCTCATCACGCGAGATCAAACGATTTGCCATTCCTATTTTCGCGTTTCTAATAATTCCAAATATTGCAATCTGGCACTTTTGGATAGGGAATAATGCCAAATATGTCATACTATTCCTACTCCTTTCCGCACCATTTATTGGAGAACAGGTCGAGCTACTCTTCAAATCAGGAGGACTGCGCAAATCACTCTCAGTAGCATTACTAATTTCTCTCCTTTTCACTGGCACTTTGGATGTATGGAGGGCAATGGATAAAACAACGGGCCCTTACCCTGTTGAGTACCTGACCGGATCTGATGTGCTCGTAGGGGAATGGATTCTTAAAAACACTCCCTCAGACGCCACGTTCGCAAGCGCAAATACCAACACGCATCCTGTACGAGTACTCACGGGAAGAAGCGTCGTCTCGGGCTCACCGGGGCGATTAAACGACCTTGGAATCAATTGGTACTCAAGAGATCAAGACTTGCGATCCATATATCAATTGCAAGAGGGTTATGGTCAGCTACTCGCACGGTATCAGGTTACGCATGTCGTTCTTGGACCATTAGAAAAGCTTCACTATGGACTACCACCAAACTATGAGCTACAGATAGGGGAGGAGTTAATTCTTCACGGAGCGCAACTAGTCTATGATCGTGCAAACTATCAGGTATACGATGTGCAGGACATGCAATGATAACTCAACGCTCAGAGAGACTTAAAACAGCCACTCAGCAGGTCAAGAGAGTTACTTCTCCATTAAGCATCATCGTGATTCTAGTAATCGTCGCTTTAACGTTGCGGCTGTTATCTCTAGGTGAAAGACCATTCCATCATGATGAAAGTCTTGATGCATGGTTCTCACTTCGATTCCTCAACGGAGAATACAATGGTTACGACCCCGTTTACCATGGGCCATTGCGGTTCTATCTGACCGCAGCAATATTCTGGGTATTTGGAGTCGCAGATATCACAGCACGACTCTTGGCAGCAATAGCTGGCTTCATATTAGTTTTCGCCCCATTGCTCTGGAGAAAACACTTAGGCATCGTGGGAACCATAGGGGCGATGACACTAATCTCCGTTAGCCCAACGATGGTTTACTTTTCGCGCTTTGGACGAGAGGATTCGCTTTTTCTTCTACTCACAACGAGTTTCGTAATTCTCTTCATCGCATTTTTAGTAAATCCTCAAGGGTGGCATCCCACTGCGCTCCTCACAACAATTGTTCTCAGCATGGCTATAAAAGAATCTATTCTTCTTGTGATCTTCCTTTTCGGTGTCCTCACCCTTTTCCTCGCCCTCCAAGAAAGCCTTTCACGCATCAAACAAGGAACACTAGAACGATTTCCGTTACTAAGTTCACTGCTCATTTCAGGAATCGGACTGCTCTCACTGACACTCATATTGATCTGGGTAGGTGACAGTGGAGGTAACGAGACCATAATCAAAATAGCTTGTTACTGTGGATTACTGCTGCTGGTAATCGTAGGGATAAGAGTTTTCTCAACAACTGAAAAGGATCATCAACCAGAAATTTCCATAATAAAGTCGCTTCGAGAACCGAATCTAAAGCAATGGAGTATTTCACTCGTTATCGCCAGCATCACATTCATTGCATTATTCTCACAATTATTCACCAACTTTTCCGGACCCAATACAACAAGCGCACCGTATGGTGCGCTCCGTAACGGTCTCACCGCAGGATTTCAATATTGGTCAAACCAACAAAGCACAGGAGCACGAGGAGACTCACGCTGGCATTACTATCTCTCAATGTTGATCGCATACGAATGGGTCATACTATTCATTGCTTTGTTCGGGATCTGGAAAATTATTCAACAACCCACGCTCTTCAATCAAACAATCATGTGGTGGGCTCTAGGCGGACTCATTGTCTACTCCTGGGCAGCAGAACGCATGCCCTGGCTCATCATCCATATTCTCTTACCCATCATCATCATCGCAGGACTAGGCATTCAGCACATATGGGAAACAGTTTCCACGCAGAAGAAAAGAAAACAAATCGCATGTTCAGTAGCATTAGTTCTTTTAATTTTCGTAGCTTTCCAATCCATTAAAACTAACTTCGACGGTCCCGGTGAACCAAATGAGCTGCTGGTTCAAGCGGGACAAGCAACACCTGAAGTCATTGCATGGACCAATCAGATCCACGAACTCAATAGGGTGTTCTATGCAGAAAACGGAAAACACCTATCAGTTCAAATAGATAGTGATATCTACTGGCCATACGGGTGGTACCTTCGAGACTTCCCGACATCCACATATGCAACTATCACTACCGGAAACACGGCAACCCTAGCAGCATCTCCAGACATTATTTTTCTACCCCAATGGGACAGGAACCTCGCGCAAAACTTAGTAGATGATTACGCTATCTTTCCTTACAACCATCGATGGTGGTGGGTTCCCCAATACGACGCCGGGTTTTCAAGTATCGCAGATACTCAAACCTTGCTAATCAACTGGGGGCAATGGATTTGGAATCGAACACCCTGGCAGAACATTCAAGGTAGCCCAGACGGATGCCCATCAGCGCTGGCCGGAAATGTCTACATGAAAGAATCTGTTTTGTCGATGGCACAGAAAAAGGAAGTTTGGAACAGCCCACATCTCACTCCATCACTAATTCAAGGAGGCAGCCTCTGTTAACTCCCAAAGAATATATTCATCCACACGGTAAATGCTGTTTAAATCGTCACTAAAAACACGACGAATACCAGGATGTTCACCTAAATAATTCAATGCATCTGGCGAAACAAAGCGACGCTCCTGCACCCCTACAATAATGTAACTAACACCATATGAAAGAAGGAAATCGGTCATATAATCATGATCCTTCAGCGTATAAAAGTTCTGAACCTCAAATTTTCGTTGGCTGATCATATCCTGATAATCGGTTCTTTGCTGGCGCTGATGCGACGACCAACCCAAAATAGAGGGGAGTCCCGTGTGGACCGCAATTCTGGAATTCCAATCATAACTATTACCTGCCCATTCAACGATTGTCGGACTTCCGGAAACAGATGACCTGAGCCAATTAATAAGTTCTAAATCTTCTCCTATCCGAACTATCGAAGGTTCCGCATCCAATCCATTATCGTAACGAGCAAATGCAGGCTGAGCAGACAGATAACTAAGCCCATTTAAAGTCTTCAAATCCTTTGAAAAACGTGTATCTAACCGCGGTCCAATTGAAGAAAAGGGATAAACAAGCACAATTATGAGCCCCATAATAAGACTAAACGACCAAAGACTCACAAATGACAAACGTCGAGAAGTTACTTGATTCCCTCCTTCTGCTCGAATACTTTGGCAAATAATCTTAATCGATAATGCAGATGCTAAAGCTAGTAACGTCCAGCCTTGCAACCAGAATTTGAAAACAGTATTCATTCTCTCAACATCGTTACTAACGACAAATATTTCCGGACCCGCCAAAATCGCGAATCCCAATGCCCACAAACAAAAAGCACTGATCTTTTGAACAGACCTAGCACCCAACATCTCCAAAACCAGAAGATGCACCGACACTGCCGCCCCAAAGGCTGACAAGGCAAGCGCCCACCCAATCAATAGGCCCAAAGAAAATGAAATTAATGCATAAATAATAAATAACCAGAAATTCAATACGTCACGTCTATTGTGAAAATTCTGGACACGAAAAATACTCTGCAAGGATCTTCCTCTGAGTCTTTGGTGCGCCTCACGACAAACAAACGCCAAAGCTATAAAGAGAAACACACCCCAATGCGATAGGAAATCACTAAACGGCGACACCCAACTTGTTCGCCTCAAACCCAGATCAAATGTTTCGCGAGCGTCATCGTATGGAATTACGATAATCAGAAAGGTTAGGAGAAAGACAAATAAATGCCGAACAAATATTAGTGACCTTAACCGAAACTCATCGGAGGCAAAGATACTTACTCCAGTCGTCAAAGCAAAGATGGTAGAAATTGCAGTGACCCACCCCAAACCTGAACCGAATGCGCCCAAGGCTACGGATAAACTTGCAACTAGCCAAAGAATAGATTCACCAAGATGACTATTGTGAACAGAAAAAATCACCTTCACTTGAAAACTTGCGCTACCAAACACAAATGCAATTAATGCGATCAAACATAACGTTGGCATGTCCCACGTATTTGTCATCTTGGAAATCGCTAGTGTGAGACCAAGCATTGCAGCAAGGACTACCGAATGCGTGAATCTACCTCCCTGACAACTGAAAACGTAGGCCATAGATAAAGCAATAAGCAACGTAAAGATCGGCATCCCCATTAGATGAGGATGAAGATCACCGAAGAGGAAGGTAAAGAAAGGGAACTCAGTGATATCAAAGTTTCCAGTATTCACACGACTAGGACCCCACCAATCATACGAAGGTAGGGGAGTTCCTTGAAGCCACGCGACAAATCCGCCAAGGAATTCTAAACAATCTCCCACCACAGGCCAGCCAGATAATAAATTCCATTTATCTACCGCTCTGAATTGCTCGTGATAACGACGAACCCCATCGAAAGTTCCAGCTATGGCAAAAAGAAAAGACGCTAAGAGCCCCGTTCTGATAGCACCACCAAGGACTGACGGCTTAGACGAAGTTCTCTCTTTGGTGAAAGATACTAAGTTCACGACAATAGTAAGGACGCCAAGCACAGCTAAAGAAACGTAAGTTGCTAATCCGAACTGGAAAACAAATTCAGGTTGCAAACCCAAAGCAACCATTGGAACAGCCAACAAAAACCATCCAAAGTAGTAGTAATTCATCACCCCACCTGCGAACCAAGGATCGTAAGGTGGAAGATTTTCACTCCTTCCTATTGCAGTTAGGTAACCCAACTCCATGGGTTTTTCACCCCCACGGAACGCATCCCACATATCAGGATTAAAGAATCTCAACGCAAGAACAGCGAAAAAAACTCCTGCAAAAGTAATCTCAACGGTCACCCATGTTCTTTTTTCATGCAGAAAGAAGTTTTTGATGATAGAGCGATTACGGGACAACTGCCACAAACAAGTAGCCAACAGAATCAACAATGATGCAACAACGGTGAATTTTGAAAAATTGACCACATCCCACGCAACTAGAACCCATGTGATCATCCCTATCGCAATAAACCCGAAAACTTTACTCAACCCATACCCACGATCAGGCAACGACTGACAAAGCTGAAGAGTAGATGGTAAAACGAGTAGCGCAGAGATTTGCAACCAGAGAAACCACCATAACCACCCAAATGAACCAGTAAAGATGCCTGATGCGAACCGTTCGTCGAACGTATCTCCGCTTTGCATAGAGCGATATTGAGACGGTTGCAAGAGTAACGCATTCGAGACACCTTCTCTTGGGAGCAAATTCGGAGCATTAGCCGCCGCAAATGGATTCAGAATTCGACGAGCTTTCTCTACATCCCAATCATCTGACTTCTCCCAAATCGTAACAGCAGGGTGATCGTAAACAGAGAATGTTTCTTCAGACCCCCATGAGGGAAAATCAAAACCCAGTAACGAAGGCTTATTCTCAAATGAAGCAATCTTAGAAAAACCTAACTGTTCATTAAATAATGCTTCGTAATAAGCGACTGTAGAGGGGTATTCAGCAGGCATTCGAGGAATAGAGTCATACAGCCTATTGCTCGACTCAATAATATAATCAACCTCGTCAAGCTGCGTTAAGAGAACATCCGGTTTTACTAAACCACTTTCTGGGTCAATTGAGGAATCAGAGCGGAAAAGATCAAACTCAACAAGCTCATATCTCCTCTCGGCAAGGTCCGCCGAGCGTACTGGAACGGTATCATCCCAAACCTGACGAGAAATCGAAGCCCCTGCAGGAATATTCTCAGTCACCCAGGATGACGCAGCTAATCTCGGGTGAGTCTTTTGGTAAACGCCGTTAACGAAACCGGCTCCCCAGATCAAAACTACTCCTGTGATTAGGCTGCACAATAGTGCAACGCAACCCCAGATAACCTTATCATGCTGTTGGCTCTTCAATCGCCGGACCGCCCCAACCCACAATCGTTGAATACCGAATCCTCCGAAAGCAATCAGCATCGGGTAAACAGGCAGATAATAGCGGTTTAAGGGATTGAATTGTGTTGTTACAAGTGCTCCCAAAGCGATGATAAACGATATGGGTATCAATAAAGAAAAATCTTTTCTATATAAAATCTCTCTGCAAACATAAACAATCCCAATTAAGACACACACACTTATTCCAGGCCCCATACCTGACCAGAACATTGATTTCAAAGGAGCAAATAGAGGAAGACGGTCAACCCACTGAATAACCCACGGAAAATCTCCACCTTTATTTACATCCTGCAAATATCTGAGGTCAGTAACAAAATCAGGATGTAATTTAAGAGCGTCTGAGAAAGCGTATGGCTGAAATACACGAAACGTACCAATCGCCATCAACCCAGAAACGGAGACCAATGTGACAAAGGAATAGAACGCCTCTGATCGCCTTGCACGACTAGTCCACTTATCCCTGTCATTATTGAAAGTCGATAATGCAAAAGCAAGTACTGGAGCAGTAAAGACAATGAAACCCGTGAATTTTGATGCGCCAGCTAATCCACAAAAGAACCCGATACAGAGTGCTTGAATAATTTCATGTCGTTCGGGGGCATCCCCATTTCGTAGTGTTCGAGAGGACTTATAAAATAGTACCGATAATAGAACTGCGACCGTCCCGAAGAATGTTACCCACGGCTCAGCTCCATGGAAGTGACTGTATTGAATATGGAGCGGAGCAAACGTCAAAAGGGTTGCTGCGATTAAACCTGCTGCTCTAGAAAACAAGGCACGTCCCAAAAGATAGGTAAGTAGCACAGTACCGGTATCAATTAAAGCTGCTAATAGCCTGCCAATATTTTGGACCTCAAACCCGCTATTGAAGGTTTTGGCTTCGTACATCTCTCCACTTGTAGATAACCGGTTCTCTTTCAAGTTAATTCCAACAGAGTCAACCACTGATACAACCCAATTAGAAAGAAAAAAATCTGCCTCTAGGAACTCAGCTGCTCCCTTTGTCGCAAACAAGGGGAGAGTGCCATATACCCATGAGTCCCGGTAACGATATGGATTTAATTCTGAATCCTCAGAATTAAAGTATGTCACCGGATCCTCCCATTGAATATCTGCGGTCACAATGCTCCAGTAGCGTTCGTCGGGATGTTGATGGGTTCCTTCATCCCAATCCAAATTCCACACGCGCAAAAGGAAAGCAACCAAAAGCAAAATCACAAGGCCGACTCGTCGAAGGGAACTTTTCTTCTTCGTCTTGAGGGACATGGAATTAGCCATGATAAACATTAGATCGTTACGGCAAGAGAAATGAAGTTTGCTGTGATTCAGTACAATTTAGCGCTCCAAAATAATCTTCATAAAGAGAAGCGAACTCATCCAATTAAGTGAAATGAGACGGTATTATCGTTATATGTCAGTTAATGAAACACAGGTTAGTGCCGACACCTTAGAAGTTACCGACGCCGCTTTATCCACGGTATTAGAGGTGCGGTCAGAAGAAGATAACCCAGAGTCTACAGCTCTTAGAGTAGCCATTACTGGGTCAAACGGACCCGAATTCTCTTATGATCTCTCTTTCGAAGATATTGACGAAGCTGGACCAGAAGATCATGTATACCAGGTCAGTGAACTAACCGTCATTATCCCCAAAGCTGATCTTGAGAATTTAACAGGAGCCACTCTGGACCTTCCAAGCAATCCGATGCAAGGCGGATTAGTGATACGCAACCCTAATCGTCCAAAGATGTTAGAAGGCGAAGATATAGAGCTCACAGGAACGCCTGGACAGAAACTTCAGCAACTACTCGATACGCATATAAATCCATCCTTAGCTGCCCATTCAGGGTACGCAGAGTTAGTCAAAATGGACGGAACGGTAGCTCACATTCTCATGGGAGGTGGCTGCCAAGGATGCGCCATGTCAGCAGCTACCCTAAGACAAGGTATTGAAGTAATGATCGCAGAAGCAATACCTGAAATCACTGAAATTGTTGACGTGACTGACCATGAAGCAGGAGAGAGCCCTTTCTTCGAGTGATATAAGATTTACAAATCAGCTTCGAGAATTGTCTTCACTATCCCTTCACAGTCAAGACCTAGCTCAGATAGAAGATCTTCAGGGTTTCCTTGATCAACGAACGAAACAGGAACGCCTTTCGTAATTATTGTCGGGGCGGGTCCGTTTAGTTCTCGCAGATGGTTCGCTATAGAGGACCCGACACCTCCTTCAACAATTCCATCTTCAAGGGTTACAACAATTGAATGATTATGTGCAGCAGCTATCATGTTCGAATCTAGTGGCGAAACAGCACGAACATCCCAAACACTTACACTACGACCCTGCTGCCGGAGTGCTTCAGATGCGCTGAGGGCGGTCTCCAACATTTTCCCTACAGAAAGAATACACACATCGGACCCTTCGGAAACCATGCGCGCATTTAAGCCTGACCCAACCTCGGTTTCAGGAACTGATGGGGCAGGCGTCCGCGGGTAGCGGATCGCTACAGGACCGGAGGTAATCTTTAAAGCATCAGAAAACATCTGCTGAAGTTCTTGATAAGAAGACGGAGCGAACATTGTCATTCCGGGGACCTTAGTAAGTAACATCATGTCCAATAAGCCATGATGGGACGCACCATCTGGACCAGTGATTCCGGCCCTATCAATGCAGAAAATTACAGGTTGCTCATGCAATGCAACATCAAAACTGACTTGATCAAAAGCCCGATTTAAGAAAGTAGCGTAAACAGCGACTACGGGGCGAAGCCCGCCCATAGCCATTCCAGCAGCAGCCGTAGTAGCATGCTGCTCGGCTATGCCAACATCGAAGAAGCGATCAGGAAAACGTTCAGAGAAGGGAAGCAGGCCGGTGCTATCTGGCATTGCCGCTGTGATTGCAACTAATTCAGGATGGTTTTCAGCTTCTTTGATAAGTATCTCTGTAAAAGCGGCGGTATAGCTCCCAGCTTTGGGAGCCCCGATGTCATGTAGTCTCTTAATCGGATCATTTTCAGCTGGACCATAGCCTCTACCCTTTTCGGTAAGAACATGAATAACAGTAGGTCCTTCGAAGCCAGAGGCATTACGAAGCGCTTTCTCGAGTCCCTCAATGTTATGTCCATCAAAAGGTCCGTTATAGCGAATTCCTAAATCTTCAAAGAAAGATGTCGGATCCCAAATTTCCCTAACAGCAGCTTTCGCTGCATCAATAGCCCGTTCAACAGATAAACCTAAGACTTCCCGCGATGGTAATAAACTCTTTACTTTCGATTCAATTTTTTCCTGCTGCTCAAGATATTTTGGATTGTTCCGAAGTTTCTTTAGGCTATCTGAGAGAAGCGAAACAGTTGGAGCATAGGATCTGCCATTGTCATTAAGGATGATGATGGCGTTGCTACCAGAATGTCCAAGGTTGTTGAGCCCCTCAAACGCCATGCCGCCAGTCAACGCGCCATCACCGATCACAGCGATAACCCGCCTGCCTTCTCCGATATCACTTTCTTGAGCAGTTGCTAGGCCAAAAGCGTAACTTAACGCAGTGGAGGCATGACTATTCTCAATCCAATCATGTTCAGACTCTGATCGGCTTGGGTAACCAGAGAGCCCTCCGCCTTTTCGTAGCGTTTTAAAGTCTCCCAATCGCCCAGTAAGCATCTTATGAACGTAGGCCTGATGGCCAGTGTCCCACAGAAGAATATCACGGGGTGAGTCAAAAACCCGGTGTAGCGCAATCGTAAGTTCGACGACACCCAAATTGGATCCTAGATGACCGCCATTCTCTTCAACGGTGTCAACAATGAACTGACGGATATCCGAACTTAGGGAGTTTAACTGGTCGTAAGACAAACGTCGTAGATCAGCTGGACATGTAATCTGTTCAAGCATAGTAAAAGAGCCTCATTAACAAGCTAACAATATGATACCTCAAGAACATAGTTGCACGGCTATGAAATACGGCACCTACTTACTATCAACCGGGATGCGTGTCCGCAAAACAACACTATCAAACCAAGAAATTAGATGAACTCCAAGGTAGTAGCCGACTCCAAGGACAATGGCCCCTCCAAGGGCATCTATCCAGTAATGATTCGCAGTGACCATAATCGCAAATAATGTTAACGGTGGATAGGACGCTATTGCGAAACGTCCGAATTTAGTAGTTACATGTTTCCGAATCGCAAGCCAACTCCAGAGAGCCCATGCAAAGTGCAGACTTGGCATCGCAGCATACTGGTTCGAGAGACTTTCCATTAATCCCGAGTCAAAACTCCACAAACCACCATATTCTGCCATTGTGTCGACGTACGGGCTATCAATACATGCTCCCACCTCACGGCAATTACCAAGTAACCGTGGAGGCATCAGAGGGAAGAGGGCAAAACCTATTAAAGCTAAACCAGTTGTAAGAAGCCCAATAGTCCGCCATTTTCGGTATTCATCACTAGCTCGTATAAATAGATAAATCAGCACCCCAAGCGTCACTACAAAATGTAAAGTCCCGTAGAAGATATTCCAGAAGCGCAAAAACCATACCCAACTGTCAAACCAACTTTGTAGAGTCGGTTCGAAATATAAGCCAAAAAAACGCTCAGTGTCGATCATGTAATCCGCATTTCGGTAAGCAGTATCTGAGGTCACTGAAGCAGACCCAAACTGATTCCTCACCCATGAGTAACATGAATAGCAGATAGCTATGAGCAGTAATTCCCGTACCCATACCCATTTACCTAATGAGTATCTGGTTTGAACAATGTCACTTCTCATTAAGACCCTAAACTATGTTTCGCTCCGAGCGGGATCACCACCATTGGTTCCTTTTCGTCCACCAAAAATTAGGAGAGGGAAACCTATTAGGCTCCCTAGTAGCGTTAACGCATAGATTGATAGCCCCAATGCAAGTGCTTGTTCAGAAGGAACATTTATGCCTGAAAGGAAAACAACAAGCGTTCCCTCTCTAACTCCCAATCCCCCTATGCCAAGAGGTAACACCTGAATAATAAGAACAGCCGGAATAAATGCCATTAGTGCTGTTAACCCAACCTGATCAATGCCGAGTGCTTCGACTGCACAACCAGCAGCCAGAAGAAGCATAAACTGGTAAGCGAATGCAGACAAGACCACTTCTCTAGCTGCTTTTGGATGTTCCCTCAGGCGATCAATTCCCAGATGGATGGCATTCGCAAAACGCAGAAATCCTTGCCGGTTGCGCAAGCCTTCACCAATGCGATCATTACCTAGCAATAGAAGAACAACCCCTAAACCTACTAGTGTTATAAAACCGATGACCAACGGAATTCTTGTTGAGTTGCCTAATCCAGTTAAGCCAGGGTTAATAGCAAATCCAATGAACGTTATCACTGGTAAAACCAGCCACCCACTTAACCGTTCAAATACAACGGAGGTGAAGCTAATAGGGCCGTCATCCGTATCCTTTGTTAATCGGCTCACTCTAACGACATCACCACCAACTGTCGTTGGAAGAAAATTAGAGACGAACTGTCCAGACATATAATGACTGAACAGTCTCCCAAGTGGTTGGCGTACACCCAAAGCTATTAAAACCCTTTGCCAGCGAACTGCTCCAAGAATAAAACCAGCCAATGTGAAAACGAAAGCCCCAATACTCCAAATAGCAGTTTCACTATTCCAATCAGGAAGTTCATCCCAGTCAATGTCATCCATTGACACGATAACGACTACTAGCAAGGCGACACTCAAACCAATACGGAGTGGTACCGTAATGTATTTGCTCCTCCACCATTGCGACTTCCGATTGGAAACGCTCGCAGTTGTTTCAAAGCTCATTTTAAATTGACCCACTCCACTGGTTAATTCGGTGCAAAATACGCATCTACGTAACCTAGATAGACTATTGGCACAAATGCTACTTTTATCGGATGCCTCAGGTTAAAAACGGTGAAAAAACAGAAAACCCTTGATTCAAGGGACTTTTTAAATTCTCAAGAAACGTCTACTCGCTCCATAAAACGGTTTCTAAACACAATTACGCGTGTGATCTGACCCATAGCAATCTGTATCGGTTCTGCATTTTCGCTTATCTCAAATGCGCTCACTTGGAAAGTGAGTCTTCGGCCATCGACTCTTGTCAACAAGGCACTGACTCGCACCGTTGCGCCAAGTCCTGTCGGGTTCACATGGTCAACCCTAACTCGCATACCGACAGTCGTTTCTTCGTCAGAGATATAGTCAGCGACCGCAGACATTGTTTGTGCTTCGCACCATGCTATGACTCTCGGGGTTGCCAAAACATCAACGTCACCAGATGCCAATGACGTTGCTAGGTCATCTTCTTTGACTGTGTAATCAGCTGCTGCAGGAATAGGTGGTTCCAATGCCATACATGTACCATACGCAAATAGAGCGGTTGTTTGTCGGATAGGGGCAATGACTTACGAAACAAGTACTCTATAGAGTATGGGAAAAGACATGATAGATAAAGAATTAATTGAGAACGCAATATCGGAAGCTTTAAAGACTGGCGGTGATTTCGCTGAAATCTTTGTTGAAGATAAGCGTTCTTCGTCGGCATACTTTGATGACGGAAAAGTAGAAGAGTTGACGTCAGGAAGAGATCGTGGGGCAGGAATACGAGTCGTTGTTGGAGAGACAACAGGTTTTGCCCACACAGCTGACCTAAGTCCCCAAGGGCTCTTAGATGCTGCTAGGTCAGCCGCTGCCGCAGCGCGTAGTAACGGAGGTGCTGGTTCGGTAAACGAATTGGTAGCCTCAAGCGCCCCATCACCAAATCCTGTCCTCGTTCTTCCTGAAACAGTCGAGAAGATAAAAAAAGTGGAGTTGTTAAAAAGGGCTGACGAAGTAGCTCGAAGTCAAAGTGAATCAATAACTCAAGTGTCTGCAAGATATGGAGATTCACGACGCCGTATTCTTGTGGCGAACAGCGAGGGAGTTTACGCCTCAGATGATCAAGTCAGGACTCTATTTTCAGTTGCATGTGTCGCTACAGGCGATGCTGGGATGCAGACAGGCAGAGAATCTACAGGGAGACCTATCGGGTTTGAACTATTTGACGAATACGACGTTGAGGAGTTGGCAGAAACGGCAGCCCAAAGGGCATTAACGAAATTAAACGCGAGACCCGCACCCAGCGGAGCAATGCCAGTAGTCATCGGCTGTGGCGGCGGCGGAGTCCTTTTCCATGAAGCATGCGGTCACGGATTAGAAGCTGATCTAGTTAAAAAACAGGCGTCAGTATTCGCTGAAAGAACCGGTGAACAAGTCGCAAGCGAATTGGTGACATTAATCGACGATGGAACTATGGCAAAAGAATGGGGAGCTTTCGCAATAGACGACGAGGGTCATCCGGCTCAAAAGAACACTTTAATTCAGGATGGAATATTAATGGACTACATGTGGGATGGATTGCGGTCACGATCGCAAGGGCGAAAGAGCAGTGGAAATGGGAGACGGCAAAGTTATATGGTGCTACCGATGGTTCGCATGACTAACACATACATTGCGAACGGAAAGACTGACCCAGCAGACATTATCGCCGACACCAAGCAAGGAGTTTATGTAGCGCACCTTGGAGGGGGACAAGTTAACACAGCGACTGGCGATTTTGTATTTGGAATGACCGAAGCGTACTTAATTGAAGATGGGAAAGTTACTGCACCAATCCGTGAAGGAAATCTGATAGGTAACGGACCAGAAGTCCTCAATCAAATAGATGCCCTAGGGAACGATTTCGCAATGGGATCCCCGGGTACTTGTGGCAAAGACGGTCAAGGAGTACCGGTAGGAGATGGGACACCAACCTTGCGAGTCCAAAGTTTGACTGTCGGTGGAACTGCGGCATAGAAAAATGGAAGAAAAGTTACTTGCCATAGCAGATGAAGTTATTGCTCTCAGCGCTTCTAAAGAACAAATAGAGGTTATTGCTGTCCACGACCAAGAGACGGACATTAGGGTTTACAAAGGAGAATTAGAGTCATTCACTGCCTCAGAATCCCAAGGAGTCGGTATTAGAGTCGTTCAAGATGGACGTCAGGGAATGGCTTACGCCGGATCTCTTGATATGGAAATCCTCAAGGAAACCCTTTCAGAAGCTAGAGACAATGCAACATTTGGGACTTTTGATGAGATGCTTCAAATCGCTGAACCAGACGACGTTGAGCCAATTTCCTTAGATCTCTATAACCCAGCACTAAAAGAATTTGCGACTGAAGATAAAATAGCCCTCGCTAGGGAATTAGAAGAATACATAATGAAATCGGATGAGCGGATAGTGGGGGTGGAATCATCAGAATATGTCGACTCCATTTCAGCAAGTGCAATAGTCACATCAAGTGGTATCAGGCGATCAAGTTATGATGGAGGATGTTACATTGCCGGCTCATCACTTGCATCCGATGGGAAAGACATGCAGACCGGTTTTGGTTATTCGGTCGGCCGTGATCCCGCAAAACTTGAAATTGAAAAAGCTGGGTCACTAGCATCTGAACGCGCAACCCGCATGCTGGGTGCTCAAAAAGCATCATCAGGGCGAAAAACAGTGGTTCTGGACCCCTACGTAACCGCTCAGTTCCTCGGAATAATCGGTTCCACGTTTAGTGGAGAATCCCTTCTCAAGGGGCGCTCACTTTTTGCTGATAGGGAGAATGAAAAGATAGCAGCAGGAATACTAACTTTAATAGATGACCCAACAGACCCTGACGCATTCACTGCGACGGAAGTTGATGGAGAGGGCCTTGCAAGCCGAAGAAATGTGCTGATAGAACAAGGAGTTCTTAATACGTTCTTGCATAACTCTTACACTGCAAGGTCAATGGGGACCCAATCGACTGGATCAGCCGTCCGCAGCTATAACTCATCTCCTGGAGTTGGAGCACGCGCATTATCACTTGTCCCCGGAACTAAATCGCAACAAGAGTTAATCGGCGGGATTGACGATGGGATTTTGATACAGGGAGTCTCCGGTCTTCACTCTGGAGTTAACCCAGTCAGTGGAGATTTCTCTGCTGGAGCCGAAGGGTTGTTGATCAAAAAGGGGCAATTGTCAGAACCGGTTAGGGAGATAACCATCGCCTCGACACTTCAACGAATGCTTTTAGAAGTACAAGATATAGGTAACGACCTTGAACGGTTACCTATGAGGGCATCTGGAGTTAGCCTTGTCGTAGCTGACGTCACAGTTTCTGGTGTCTGATAACACATAACTAACTAACCCATCTAGGATCCTAAGATAAGGAGACTGATGGAGTCGACATCCTCGATGCAGAAAAGTATTAAGAGAATAGTCACACTAGCGTGCGTAGCTATTGGGTTATCACTCTTGATCGCTGACCCGGCACTAGGGTTAGAAAAAGTATTGCCAGAAGAATCATTATCAATTTGGAAAGCCGTCATTTTCGGGATTGTGGAAGGTCTAACTGAATTTCTGCCGATCAGTTCAACTGGGCACCTACTCGCAACGAAGGAAATTCTAAACGTAGGAGAAACCGAACTCTCGGAAGAAGCCATAGATAGCTACATCATAAGTATCCAAATAGGAGCAATATTTGCAGTGGCAGTTCTTTATCGCCAACGATTACTTCAAATGCTTCAAGGCCTCTTCGGAAGGAACTCCGAGGGCAAAAAGATGGCAGGAAGCCTCATAGCGGCTGTTATACCAACTGCAGTAATTGGTTTAGTCGCAGCGGATTTCGTTAAAGATAATTTATACAGCCTCTGGCCGGTAGCGGCAGCATGGATCGCAGGGGGGGTATCTATTCTCGCCATCGATCAACAAAATATTTTTAACCGGCCCGGGAAGAGACTCGAAGAGTTAACGGCACAAGAGGCTTTTCTAATCGGACTTATACAAGCTCTTGCGTTATGGCCTGGTGTGAGTAGGAGCCTCGTGACTATTATCGCCGCTGTGCTTGTCGGGTTGTCTTTGAAAGCAGCGGTAGAGTTTAGTTTTATTCTCGGCCTTGTAACACTTACCGCAGCAACAGTTTTTGAGTTAGGAACCGACGGTCAGCAGGTCATTGATAGCTTTGGATATACAACGCCAATAATAGGTTTGTGTGTTGCTTTTGTAGCTGCGGTCATCTCGATCCGATTTATGGTTGAGTGGCTTGAACAAAGAAGCTTTGCAATATTTGGTTTCTACAGATTATTTATCGGTTTCTCAGCCATAATTCTGATTTTCATCGGGTACTTTTAGTCTGCGTTAGAAGAGCCTTTTGAAGTGATTGGGCTTGAATCTTTAGCTTTTGAGTCTGACCCAGAAGAATCGGAACTAGTTGATTTGGACTCCGATGATGACGATGATGACGATGATGACGATGAT
>CETH01035487.1_pt1 | contig 19329 bp, 18 predicted proteins | sample 361461 | NCBI WGS metagenome assembly CETH01 (sample SAMEA2622695, study PRJEB7988) | marine metagenome | isolation source: saline water (ENVO:00002010), including
TTGAGCTTCCACGAGCTGCAATTACAGCTGATGATATCGCAAAACATGCTCAATTTTTCAGTTTTGGCACTAATGACTTAACTCAAACTACTTATGGATTTAGTAGAGATGATGCTGAATCAAAATTCTTAAATGAATACCAAGAAAAAGGAATACTTTCCACTAATCCTTTTAAGACACTTGATGAAAAAGGTGTAGGGCAATTAATGAAAATCGCTATTGAAAAAGGCAGGCTTTCAAATTCCGATTTAGAACTGGGTATTTGTGGAGAACATGGAGGAGACCCAAAAAGTATCTTAATTTGTCATAATTTGGGCCTTAATTATGTTAGTGCTTCACCGTACAGGGTTCCAGTTGCAAGACTTGCTGCTGCACAAGCTACTATTAATTCCAAAAACTAGTAAAAGGTTGTCATATGGACAAAAAACATGTCCTATATTTTTCTGTAATTGGTATACCTATTGGCCTTCTTGAGCTATGGGGAATTCATTTTATTGTAATAAATATTTTTTGGATTATATTTACTCTAGCTACTGCTTTTTATCTCATAACTCGCCAAAGAATAAATATATTCACAGAAGGTTTTGTTATAGGTTTTTTTTCTCGAGGAATCGCTACAATGACTGCACCAATATATACATATTTAATTAATTCTTCTAATACTTTTGAACAATATACTAATATAGTTTTAATACAAAGTACTATTGCAGGTCTCTTGGTAGGATTTATATCCTTTGCTCTTTATCGAATGAATTATTTCCAATAATCCTCACTTCTTTAGAAAGATCAACTGCTATTTTTTGCCTGCGAGCCTTGGGTAAATAAATTATAAATTAACTCTTGAGACTACATAATAGTTAAATTCACGTTATACCCATCAACAATTAAATGCATTTATTTATCTCCTGTTATATAATCACCATCGATAGTCAAATTTTTGAATTATTAAACCTAAACACTTGACAGCTACATACCATTCAGATATAGGATATCTTTTATGTTAAAAATACAATAATTCAGATATCTTAAGTATTTAATATAAATGGAGTGATTTTTTTATGAGTTCTGAAATTATGGTTCAGGCAAATAATATAACAAAATTCTATGGTGAATATCCTGCAATTAGCAACGTCTCATTTACCGCTAATAAAGGTGAAATTATTGGATTTTTAGGACCTAATGGTTCAGGAAAAACCACAACTATGCGGATTCTTACAGGTTACATGCCAGCATCATCAGGTGATGCTACTATTGCTGGATATGATGTCGCAAATCAATCACTTGAGGCAAAACAACATGTTGGATACTTACCTGAAAATGCACCTTTATATACTGATATGAAAGTCAATGAATATCTCACTTTTACAGGGAAAATTCGTGGTATGACAAAAACTGCCATCAAGTCAAGACTAGATGAAATTATTGAAATCTGTCGTTTACAAGAATATAGAAACACAATTATAGGTAAATTATCTAAAGGATTTAGACAAAGGGTAGGAATAGCTCAAGCAATAATCCACCAACCTGATGTTTTAATATTAGATGAACCTACTATTGGAATTGATCCTATTCAGGTTGTTGAAACACGTAGTTTAATCAAAGAAATTGGTGGAGACTCCACAATTATTTTATCATCTCATATTCTTCCTGAAGTTAGTGCTATATGTGAAAGAGTAATAATAATAAATGATGGCGAAATAGTTGCTGTAGATTCTCCAGAAAACCTATCAAACAGATTAGAAGCTACAGAAAGAATTCGTATTGAAGCATTAGGTAAAACTAGTGATATGGTCTCTGTATTTCGAAATAATCCATCTGTTCAAGATGTAAACTTTGAAACTTTAGATGATGGTAAAATAATATTTGACATCATTAGTAAGGGTGGGTTGGAAATAAGATCAGAATTAGCTAAATCAGTTATAGATAATGGATGGTCTTTGTATAATCTACAAGCTGTCAGTCTTAGTTTGGAAGATATATTCCTAAGACTTACCACAAATGAAGAAGAAATATTTGAGGAAAAGAAATGAAAAATATCTCTGCAATAACATACAAAGAGCTTTTAATTTATTTTTCTTCCCCAATGGCATATATTATCGCAGGTGTTTTTTTTACCTTAACTGGTGTATTCTTTGTTACTAGTATTGAGGGAGCATTTGCAGAAGCTTCTGCCCGAGCATTATTTTCAAATGCAACATACTTTTTAATGCCCCTTATACCCCCTTTATTAACCATGCGATTATTAGCTGAAGAACAAAAACTAGGAACTTTAGAGCTTTTACTTACTTCCCCAATAAGAGACTATGAAATTGTGGTCGCAAAATTTCTTGCAAGCTTTATTATTTTACTTGCAATGACTTTGTTTACTCTTTTCTACATGTTACTTCTTTTTGTATATCAAGCTAATCCTGATATAGGCCCAATGATTAGTACATATGTAGGATTTATCCTTTATGCAATGGTAGCTTTATCAATAGGACTTTTAGCGTCTTCTTTGACAACAAACCAAATTGTCGCAGCATCCGTGGGGTTTGGGATAATATTTTTGTTCACAATACTCCAAAGAATTAATGAAGTTATTGACGGACCTATTGCTACATTAATTGAACATCTATCACTTCTATCACATTTTGAATCCTTTTCGAGAGGAGTTATGGATACTAAAGATATAGCTTATTTTATAGTAATGACTGCAACTTTTCTGTTTTTAACAATCAGATCTCTAGAATCTAGAAGGTGGCGATAATATGGTTCGCGATCAGTCAACCACAGGTACAAAACGTTTATCTAGAATACTCCCTTCTAACAGAAAAGGTGTAATCAGTCTCCTTATTTCTTTAACAGGTTTATTGGCCCTATTTATTGGTCTAATTTTTTATGGATTTTTACCTGAAACTCAAAATACAGCCATTACAACAATGGTTCTAGGTGTACTACTCATATTAATTGGTATGTTTATTTCATATAAAGATATCTTAGGTTTCATAATTCAGAAAAAAGGTCGATACAGTATAAACAGCAGCATTATGGTCTTTGCGTTTATATTAATTGGCGTTTTAATCTATGTATTAGCTGCAAGAAACTCAATAAGAATAGACACTACTGCAACTCGTCAGTATTCTTTAGCAAATCAAACAACTGAAATTTTACAAAATTTGCAAAACCCAATTACGGCAACAGCATTTTTTGTACCAAATGATTCAATTAGTGCAAGTTATAGAATTTCTACAGAAAATTTACTAAATGAATTCAAGCACCGTTCTTCAGAAAATGCTAAATTTACGTATAAATATATTGACCCGGATTTAGAACCTACACTTGCTAAAAATCTTCGAGTAACCGAATATCCATCGATTGTTTTTCAAGGCCAAAATTCCGATGGTGTTGATTTATCTTATACCCTTACTGCTCCATTGTTTGAAGAAAGAGATATCTCGACGGCAATAATGATTGCATCAGGTATCAAACAAAAAAAGATATACATCATTTCAGGTCATGGTGAAAGAGACTCAACGATAATGGATATAGATGATAGATTAGGGTTTGGTCTAGCACGTGATGGTATGAGAAATGACAATTATGCTGTGCAAACACTCTCTATTGCACAATATGAAATTATCCCAGATGACGCTGCAGCACTAGTGATTCCTGGACCAACTATTGATTTATCAGAAATAGAAGCAAACTTAATACACCAATACCTCAAGGGTGGTGGAAGATTATTATTAAGTCTAGATCCTGGAACTCCAAATAGTTACAATAAGTTAATTAACAAATGGGGGATTACAATGATTGATGGTACAATCATTGATCTTGGCAGTTCTCTTGCCAACCAACCTAAAACCCCTTTGATCCAACAAGAACAATTTGTAACCGTAGATCCAATTAATGTGATAACTGACCCTTTATCCCAAGTATATTTCCCAGGGACTATAGCTTTTGATCAAGTACTTCCAGCTGATGAAATGCCAGATTATATAAGAGCAAAACCTATAGTAGGTACAACAATGCTAAGTTGTTTACAATTTAATGAAGAGATAAATACCTGTAATCAAGATCAATTTACCATTCTAGCTCCTTCTATGGCTGTTGAGGCCCTGAAACCAATAAATGAAGAATCAGATGCAAATGCGACACGCCAAGCAAAAATTGTTCTTTTTGGAGATACTGATTTTATAAGTAATTATCATTTCTATAATTTTAATAATAGTGATTTATATTTAAATTCATTGAATTGGTTAACTGAAGATGTATCGCTCGCATCAGTTCGAGCAAAAGCACTAACTTACAGAAGACTTGTAGTCACGGATAGAGAAATTCAACTTATAAGAGGGCTAAGTTGGTTTGCTCTACCAGCCCTTATGACTATTCTAGCGTTTATGACATGGTGGCGAAGGAGATAGTTTCTTCCAATGAATTATAGAATATCATTTATACTCATTGTTATAGCATTAATTATAAGTATTTATGTTGGTTTTTTTGAATTAAGAAAACCACCTAAATCTGATGGTGAAAATCTTGAAGCTCCTTGGTTTTATGATATTGGATATGATGAATTGTCAATATTAGATATAACATACCAAGAAAATAATGAGTCCTTCACAAAGATTAATGGACAGTGGACCTTTACGGAAAGTGGAGATAAAGTTGATTTAAATAGGTGGAGTGGTATTCCATTATTATTCACTGGACCAAGAAGTTCTAGATTAATCACAAATGACTTAACAAATCCTAAAGAATACGGAATTGATAACCCAACTGCTGAATATATTATAACTTTAAAAACAGGAAATATATTAAAAATTCTAGTAGGCACACAAACTCCTGATCAAGCTTCTAGTTATGTTAGTTTAGATGGTAGAGGTTCTCTATTTCTTGTCCCAGCTTCCTGGACTTTTGCTATAAATGATATGGCTTTAAACCCTCCTTATTATGATCCCAATACTGCAGACCAACCTATTATTGGCCCGTAAATTTAGTGAAGAGATGATATTTGTTGAAACACAGTTAGAAGCAAAATCTAATAATGCTGATACATTATTAGATTTTATTAGAAAAGATTACGTTCCAAATATTGTAAAAAATAATATAAAACCTATTTGTTTATTACGTGGTATGATCGGCAAGCCATCCAACGAATTTATACTTATCTCTGCATATAATGATATAAATTTATGGGAGAATCATACAAATTCATCACCTCTAGTAAATGAAAATATAGTATACGAAAAAAACACGCTATTAAAACCAATATCTACTAATAAATTTATGTCCTATGAAAACGATACATTAAAAAATATATACGGATATAGAGAATTTTTAATTGAAACAAAGAACATAAACACATTTGTAGAAAGTTCCGAACAAGGTGTTTGGCCAAGAGTGCAATCCCAAGGAGGAAAGGTATTAGGACTGTGGGCAAATATTACCAATTCATCACAAAAAAGAATTTTATTACTAACTGGATACGATAGTGTTAGCCATTGGGAAGGAACTAGAAGTTCTAATCAATACGGATTATCATTTACAAATGCACCAGAGGCGTCAAAAGAATTAACAGAAACAGAAAAAATATTGAGAAAAATTCGAGAAGATATTACGATAAGCACCACTGTAAATTTGATGCAAAAAGTAAACTTAAATTATTAAAGGGCATAATAATGACTATGAAATATGTAAGTAATGAAGAGATTATACGAGCTGCTAGAAAAAATCTTTCTCAAGGAGCATGGGATTATTTAATTGGAGGGTCCGAGTCTGAAACAACTATGAGACGAAATAGATTAGCTTTTGATAGACTAGCTTTTAGACCTCGTGTTTTAGTGGATGTTTCAAATATTGACACATCCAATACGATTCTTGGATTTAATTCAAAAATGCCAGTCATACTAGCTCCAATAGGTTCTCAAGAAACATTTACAGAAAATGGAGCTGCGGCGGCCACATTGGCTGCAAATGAATTTGGAATAATCGACGTGATAAGTTCAGTAAGCTCTCCAAGCTTAGAGGAAATATCTACAACTGCTAATAACCCAAAAATATTTCAATTATATATCCATGGAGACTGGAATTGGATTACTTCTATGATTAATAGAGTAAAAGAATCTGGGTATAAAGCTCTCTGTATAACTGTTGATACTGCTCACTATAGTAGAAGAGAGAGACCTATGATGACTAGATTTTTCCCACACTCAAGAAGAACTCCACCTGATCCTAAATATGCAGCATCAGTAACATGGGAAACTATTAATAAAATTGCAGAATATGCGGATATGCCATTACTATTAAAAGGCATTGCAACCGGAGAAGACGCAAAACTCGCGGTAGAGCATGATGCAAAGGTTGTTTGGGTATCAAATCACGGAGGACGTCAATTAGATTATGGCCAAGGAAGTATGGAAATGCTACCTGAAATTGTAGATGCTATACAAGGTAAAGCTGAAATAGTTCTTGATGGTGGAGTCCAGCGAGGAAGTGATATTGCAAAAGCAATATCATTAGGTGCAAATTCGGTTGCTATTGGTAAAATGCAATGTCTCGGATTAGCAGCTAATGGAAAAGACGGATTAATAAGAGTTCTGGAAATCTTAGAAGAAGAATTAACAATCGCTATGGCTCTATTAGGTGTAACTAGTATAGATCAATTATCACCAAATTATGTTTGTAGATCAGAGGCTACATCTGAATCGCATGAAATGAGTTCTTGGGTAAATATTCCAGAAAATCGTATAAAATAGATGCCAAACACTATAATTAAATCACCCAAAAGTAAAGAATTTTTTTCTGGGGTTTCTGCAGTGTTACCAATTTTAATTGGAGTTGTACCCTTTGGACTGATATTTGGTATATTGGGATTGGAAGCGGGATTTACTGCTAATCAAACATTTTTCATGTCATCAATTATTTTTGCGGGAGCAAGCCAAGTTGCGTTCGTTAAATTAGTATCTAGTGGAACTATACCATTCATAACAGTATTTTCAGTTGGCATAATTAATCTTCGTCATTTTTTATATAGTGCATCAATAGCTAAATATTTATCTCATCTCCCTACACCTTGGAAAATAATACTTTCATATTTATTAACTGATGAAGCATATGCCGTATCAATAAAAAGAATGCAAGAAGAAAAAGAAAATACTGCATTCTACCATTATCATCTATTTGGAAGTGGAATAACTCTTTGGTTAACATGGCAAACATCAACCTTTTTAGGAATTGTAATAGGTCAAATCATTCCAGAGAAATTAAACCTTGGTTTTGCTATACCGCTTGTTTTTCTTTCAATTATTGCACCAGAAATAATAAAATATAAAAGTCATGCTGTATGTGCATTAAGTGCAGGAATATTAGCTATTTTTTTAAATAATCTCCCATTAAATTTATGGATAATATTTTCATCAATATTTGGCTTAGTTATCGGTGTATTATTTGATAAAACACTTAAGAAGAGTCAACAATGATGTGGGCTACAATTATAATTTCAGGAATTATCACATTCACTATACGATTCAGTGCGATATATAAAGTTACCAATTCAACAACATCAGAATGGTTAGAAAATATATTAAAATATGTACCAACCTCCGTATTAGCTGTCTTAATATTTCCGGAAATATTTCTAAATGAATCAAATACTTTAGAAATATTAAATAACCCAAAAATTCTCGCAGCATCATCTGCATTGTTGGTAACAATATTAACAAAGAGTATAATCATTACTATAATTACAGGGATGTCAATCCTTTGGGCTTTAACTCTAAATTAAATTATAATTACTGGAGTAAATTTATGATCAGTTATGCTGAATACCTAGAATGTACAAACTGCCAAAAAACCTATGACTATATAACACCCTATAGAACATGCAATGATTGTGGAAAAGTTTTATATGTAAGATATGATATTGATAAAGCAAAGGCGAATTTCGATAGAAATATATTATCTCAAAGAATAAATTCAATGTGGCGTTATTTTGAAATGATGCCAATTAAGAATGAATCTAATATTGTGTCTCTTGGTGAAGGAATGACACCACTTTTACATGCCCTCAATTTAGGCAAATCTTTAAACTGCTCCCAAATATATATAAAAGATGAAGGTTGTAACCCTACAGGTTCATTTAAAGCAAGGGGATTATCTGCAGCAGTATCTCGAGCTAAGGAACTTGGTCTTTCTAAATTAACTATGCCATCAGCAGGAAATGCAGGGGGAGCTCTTTCATCATACTGTGCTCGAGGAAATATGGAGGCTCATGTATTTATGCCTAAAGATGCTCCTGAAGCTAACCAAAGAGAAAGCAAAGATGCTGGAGCAAACCTTACCCTGATCGACGGCTTGATATCAGATGCAGGTAAAATATCAAGGGAAAATGCTCAAAAAAACGGCTTATTCGATGTATCCACATTACAAGAACCATACCGAGCTGAGGGTAAAAAAACGATGGGATATGAAATTGCTGAACAATTAGACTGGAAAACTCCTGATGTGATTATATATCCAACTGGTGGAGGTACTGGTCTTATAGGAATATGGAAAGCATTTAAAGAAATGTATGAATTAGGCTGGATTGATAAACCTAAAACCAAAATGATATGTGTACAATCCTCTGGATGTGCGCCAATGGTAAGAGCATTCGAATCTGGGAGCAACAGTGCTGAAATGTGGGAAAATGCCCAGACTTTTGCTTCGGGTATAAGAGTACCAGCTGCAATAGGAGATTATCTAATTCTAGAAGCCATACGAGAAAGTGGCGGAACTGCTTTAACTGTGACTGACGAAGAAATGATTGATTGTATTCAAATTATTGCTTCACATGAAGGAATATACCCTGCTCCAGAAGGAGCAGCTACTTTAGCTGCACTAAAACATCTACTTAATTCAAAAATTATAAATCCAGATGAAAAGATTATTCTTATGAACACAGGCAATGCGTATAAGTATTTAGATATGTGGGCACCTTAATTTGGATAATTATATGTATATTCTTCGATAACGCCATTTTTAGGGTTAAATCCAAGACCTGGAGTTTTAGGTAATACAACTTGACCATTATCTGGCAATGGTGCTCCATCAAAATATTGTTCAATAATTTTCCAACCTTGCCAATGAAATTCTATACGCCCACCATTAGGTACTCCTGCATGCAAATGCATATTTATATGTGGCCAGTTACCTCCCATATTAAGCGGAATATTAAAGGCTTGAGCCATACCAGCAGCTTTCATTCCTCCAGTATAGCCACCAATATCTCTTACATTAGGTTGTAAAATATCTACTGAACCGTTCATGATAAATTCTCGATAATGAATCAAGTCATTGGTCCCTGTACTCCCTGCGGCAATAGGAATATTACAATCTTTCCTTAATTGTGCCATTAACCTAGAATCTGATTGCACAACAGGATCTTCAAACCAGGTCAAATCAAATTGCTCAAGTGCCTTTGCAAGTTTTAAGGCTTGTGGTAAGGTTGCACACTTATTTGCATCTATCATAAGCTCTACTTTATCTCCAATGGCATCCCTTACTGCACCAACTCTTTCAATATCAATATTAATGTCATCTTCTGTAGGTCGGCCCATGACTTCATTCATAGTAGGTTGTGAAGATGCAGCAACTACCATTTTGAGTCGAGTTTGCCCCATATCCAATAATGTTTTGGCAACTGTTACTAATTCTTCGATATTGTATGAACCTAACCCAAATGTTATATAAACTGGCAATACATCGTTACAACCACCTAACATTTTCCAAATTGGTTGATTACTAAACTTACCTTTTATATCCCACAAAGCAATATCTAATAAACTTGAAGCATTACTAAATACACCAGTAAATGCTTTTGTAGATAAATTCCAAAGCACCTCAGATCTTATTTGCTCTATTCTCATAGGATCCATTCCTTCGATAAGCGGTTTCACCTCAAAATTAATAAAATCTCTTATAGCATAAGGCATCGCATATACTGACATTGCGTGCCCAGAAATACCATCATCTGTTTCTATAGTAACTATAGTGGCTAAGGCTTGCGTTTCAGGTTTCAAAGGATAAGTAAAAGGGAGACGCAATACTCTAGAATCTACTTTGGTGATTTTCATTAATCATTTTCTCCTATCATTAATTTAATTAATCAACTTTGTTCAAGTATAAGGTTATGCCAACCATCAACTTTTGCTTTCCAATCAGGTGGAACCAATACTGTGCAATCCATTTGTACAACTAAACCAGGGCCTTGGAAATAATTCCCAGGTACCAATTTATTTCTTTCATAGACTTTTGAATCTAATAATCCAGCATTAACAAATCCAATGTTAGTATTTCCGGAATCTTGTGCAAGACGATGAGTCGGTTCAACAGAATTCATTTCAATTTTTTTAGTTACCCCAACTACTCTTAAACGTAAATTAACAACTTCTAAAGATTGTGTCTCATCATTGTATCCAAATCGTTCATAGTGATACTTATTAAACGCATTCCTTATATCTGGTATGAATTTTTTTTCATCATCTGGGCATTCAATAGTAAGCTCAAACGACTGGCCCCGATATCTAACATCAAGTAATTTCTGGATAATTATGTCGCTTTGCTGAAATCCTTCTTGTTCCAAGTCATATAAACCATTTTCTTGCATAGGCTTATATAACTTTTGAATTAAATCATAATCAAATTTTTCTTCACCTAGCATTATTGTTTGTACATAATCCTTTTCTACGTCAGCAATAGCAACACCTAATGCAGATAAAACCCCAGGATATTGTGGAACTAAAACTCGTGGAATACTTAGTTCACTTGCCAATTCGCAAGAATGTATTGGTCCAGACCCTCCAAAAGCGACAAGTGTAAAATCTCGCGGATCATATCCTCTTTCTAAAGATACTTTTCGGACTGCTCTTTCCATATTAGAATTCACAACCTTCAATACCCCTAAAGATATTTCAGTCGTATTTAAATCTAATTGGTCGCCAAGAACTCCCAAAGCAGCAGCACTACGAGATTTATTTAATTGCATTCTTCCACCTAAGAAATAATCTCCAGACACCCTCTCTAAAACAAAGTTAGCATCAGTAACAGTAGGTTTAGTGCCAACACCATAACAGGCAGGCCCAGGATTAGAAGATGCCGATTCTGGCCCTACACTCAAGGAATTACCAGAATCTATGTAAGCAATTGAACCACCTCCAGCACCTACAGTTACTATATCTATCATAGGTACACTAATCGGTAAACCATCTATTTTAGTTTGGGTGGATTTTTGTATTTCACCAGGACATAAGGAAACATCTGTTGATGTCCCGCCCATATCCAACGTAATTATATGATCAAACCCAGCTAATTGAGATATCCAAAAGGAACCAACAACTCCACCAGCAGGGCCGCTTAACATCGTTCGAACAGGTTGATTTCTTGCTTGTTTAGAAGAAATGGCACCACCTGAAGATTGCATTATCCTTAAATTAGAATTCTCTATCTTGCCTTCTAAATTACCTAGATACTTATCGATTATTGGCCCTACATATGAATTAACTACGACTGTGCTAGTTCTCTCATATTCTCTAAATTCAGGTAAAACTTGACTAGAAATAGATTTATAAAGATTTAAATCAATTTCAGATAATTTTTGATTAATAAAATCTTCATGCAATGAATTTTGAAAGGAAAATAATAAACTAACGGCTATAGAATCTATACCACTACTTTTTATAGATTCAATTATTTCATCTAAATTTTCTCCATCTAGTTCGTAAATAATATTTCCATTTTTATCAATACGTTCTGTAATACCCCATATATTACTCTCTAATATTAACGGTTTTGGTTTATCCTGATTTAGATCATACAAAGACGAACGATTCTGTCTACCTATTGATAGTACATCTTCAAATCCCTTAGTAGTTATTAGTCCAGTTTTTGCACCTTTTCGTTCTAAAAGGGTATTTGTGGCCACAGTTGTTCCATGTGCAATAGTTTCAATATCTAATTTGTTTAGATCAGTTAAACCATTAACAATTGCAATAGAAGGATCTTCAGCATTTGAAAGTATTTTGTGAACTTCAAAAGTATTATCTGAAATTAATATAAAATCAGTAAAGGTTCCACCACAATCTATTCCAATTCTTTCTGATTTCATATTTATACCTCTAATTATATTTGTATTAGCCGTTTATGCTACTTGGAATAGTTTTTTTCAATAAATATGCTTCAATGTTTTTTGCAGCAGCTATTGCCATTTTTTTTCTTGTCTCGATACTCGCACTGCCTATATGGGGAGTTACTACAAAATTCTCAAGAGACAATATTGGATGATTATTTGGTATAGGTTCCGGCTCAGTAACATCTACAGCTGCCCCAGCTATTTGATTATTTTTTAATGCTTCATAAAGGGATTCCATATCGATTATTGGACCTCGGGCTGTATTAACAATAATAGCGCTATTTTTCATTGTATTAAATTCTTCTTTTCCAAACAAATGATATGTTTGATCATTCATAATAGTATTTATACTAATAAAATCAGCTTTAGAAATACCATCTTTAAGTTTGGAAACATAGTTTATACCTAATTCCTTTTCTAAATTCAATTTTCTAGTACGAGAATGATAAAAGATTTCCATACCAAATCCAATAGCTCTACGACAAACTTCCAAGCCTATTCTACCTAAACCTACCACCAATAAATTAGCACCATAAATATCCCTTCCAAGAAGAGTTGACGGGTGCCAATGAGTCCACTTTCCTGAACGAACAAAATTATCTCCTTTAACAATATTACGTGCGATCGAAAGCATAAGCCCAAAAGCTAAATCAGCGGTAGTTTGACTCAATACATCAGGAGTATTACACATTATAATGCCATTTTTTGTAGCTGTATCGATATCAAAATTATCATATCCAACCGCATAATTTGAAACAATTTTTAAAGAATCTTTACCAGATTGTAGAACTTCACTATTAATTTGATCTTCAATAGTTGTAAACAATCCAATACACTCAGCTGCTTTTTGAATAATTATTTCCTGTGGGGGTTTGGTGTCTTGAGGCCATATTTCTATTTCAGCAACTCTATTTAGTATTTCTTGAGCTTCCGGTGGAATAATACGAGTTACAAAAACTTTAGGTAAACTCATTTATCCTCCTTTATTTTAATTTCTCATGATTATTTTTATCATATTACAAATATTTCTTGTGATATACTAGGCTCCATCAGATAAATTAGTGGAGGGTATTTATGGCACTATTGCTTGGAGATGCTGAAATCAACAATCTACTTACTATGAACGATGTAGTAAATACTATGGAAAATGCTTTCAAAGAAGTTGGAAAAGGTGTTACTTGGAATAGACCACGATCAAGAATCAGACTTCCAAGAGGATTTCATCATCTTATGGCTGCTTCTCTTGCTGAACCTAATGTATTTGGATTGAAAACTTATACGAGTTTTAGAAAAGGTATAAGATTTATGACCTTGGTTTACGACGGAGAACAGGGTGATTTATTATGTATTGTACAAGGTGGAAGATGTTCCCAGATGAGAACTGGTGCAGTAAGTGCTGTTGGAACAAAGTACATGTCTAATGAAGATAGTAAAACAGTTGGTATAATCGGAACTGGTTTTCAAGGTAGAGCCCAGCTTGAAGGTGTTTGTGCCGTAAGAAATATTACATCCATTAAAGCTTATGACAGAGATAACGAAGCATGCATAAATTTCTGTAATGAAATGTCAGAGAACTTAGGTATAGAAATTACTCCGGTTGATGATCCAGAAAAATGTGTTGCTAACTCAGACATTGTCATTACAATGACCACTGCAAGAGAACCAATATTATTTGGATCATGGTTAGAAGAAGGTATGCATATTAATGCTGCTGGCAGTAACCATTGGATACGACGAGAAGTAGACGATGATGTTATTAAACGAGCAGATTCTATAGTTGTTGACAGTAAGGAAGACGCATACGTTGAAGCTGGTGACTTATTATATCCAATAGAACGAGGTGTAATACGTTGGGATCAAATTCATGAGTTATCCGATCTAGTTTCTGGAAAAATTATTAGCAGAAAATCTAATAAAGACATAACACTACTAGAATCTCAAGGTATAGCGATAAGTGATATAGCAACTGCTGCTCTTGCGTATGAAAGAGCAAAATCTGAAGGTGTTGGTCAAGAAATACCATTAGACTTATAAATATTTTGGAGGATAAAATCATGCCCACTGTTGAAGAATTAAAAGCACTAGCAATCGAAGAAATAGATAAGAGAAAAGAAGAAATTATAGGTCATGCAAAACATATATTAAATAATCCAGAGGTTGGATTTACAGAATTTAAAACATCTAAATATGTAAGTGAAATTTTCTCCAAACTTGGTATTGAACATGATGCAAATTTGGCCTTAACAGGATTAAAAGGAAATATTGACTGTGGTGGTGGTGAAGGACCAAATGTTTCTGTTATTGGAGAACTTGATTCTTTAAGAATTTTTGAACATCCGATACACGATTTGACTACGGGTGCAGCTCATGCGTGTGGGCATCATTGCCAGATTGGCAGTATGATAGGTTCAATGATTGGACTTATAGTACCTGAAGTAAAAAACAATTTAAGTGGTTCGATAATACCTATAGCCGTTCCAGCTGAAGAATTTATAGATGTAGAACAACGAATGTTATTAAGAGAAGAAGGTAAAATAGAATTTATGGGTGGAAAACAAGAATTCATAAAACTTGGAGTCTTTGATGATGTAGATATGGCCATGATGTGCCATACCTCTGCCACAGATACAACTTTTGGTGTTGGAGGAACAAGTAACGCACATATAGTGAAATATGTTGAATTCACTGGACAAGCTGCTCATGCAGGAGGATCACCTCATATGGGAATTAATGCACTTAATGCTGCCATGATTGCACTTACTGGAATAAACGCAAACAGAGAAACATTTCTAGATACTGATACCGTGCGTGTTCATGGAATTCTTACACGTGGAGGCCAGGCTGTTAGCTCAATACCTTCACAAGTCACACTAGAATGGCGTGTTCGTTCAGGAACTAATGAGGCAGTTGTAGCTAACAGTAAAAAAATAGATAGATGTTTTCAAGCAGGAGCAATGGCAGTTGGTGCTAAAGTATCTGTTACTAATATTCCTGGTTACATGCCCAGACTTGATAATACACAATTGCAAGAATTGTTTTTACAAAATGCTGGTAATCTAACTACTAAAGATGACATTGATATTATAGATAATTCACATAATGGTGGAGGATCTACAGATATGGGAGATTTATCTCAAATAATGCCTACTTTACACCCTTATGTTGGTGGTGGAGATGGTGTAGGACATAGCGAAACTTACCTCATTCATGATTATGAAAAGGCTGTCATACAACCCGCCAAAGCAATGGCCTGTGTTGTAATAGATCTATTATCCAACAATGCAGCAAAAGCTAAAGAAATAAAAGAAAAACACAATTACAACATGACAGCTAGTCAATACTTAAATTTTCAAAGGTCCGTTGCTGAAGTTATAGAATACGCTCCTGAAGGATAATAAATGCAAATATTATCTTTGTGGATACAACTCGGCATTACTACAGCTATAATCTTATATGCCTCAAACTTTCTAGCTAAGTCTGCAGATAATATTGCTGATAAAACAGGTCTTGGTAGATCAATAATCGGTGTTGTATTACTCGCAACTGCAACATCTCTTCCAGAGTTAGGAACTGGTGCAAGCAGTATCGTTTTGTTTAACGAAATTGACTTAGCTGCTGGAGATGTTTATGGAAGTTGTGTATTCAATTTGTTAATTATAGCCATACTTGATCTAATCTATAGAAATAAACCTATTTTATCTAGCGTGGGCAACACTCCCATAATTGTAGCAGGGTTATCCATAGTACTTATTTCAACCTCAATATTTGGAATACTTTATATGGAATATTTTGATGAAATTAGTTTGCTTATATTCAATAGATTAGATCCAATAAGTATTGTCCTACTAGTACTCTTTATTATCTCAATGTTTATTATCTATAAGGTAGAAAAAAATAATCACGAATCTGAAGATGCTATTAATACCTCAGATACATTAAAAAAGTCAGGTATTATTTTTTTCCTATCTGCAACCATAATCATAATCTGTGCCGTATGGCTCGCTAATGTAGGTAAAAATATAGCAATCATAATGGAATGGGAAACAAGTTTTGTAGGTACTCAGTTCTTGGCATTTAGTACTTCTTTACCAGAACTAGCTGCATCCATTGCTGCACTTAGAATAAATGCACCTGAATTAGCCATCACTAATGTTTTAGGTAGTAACCTTTTCAATATAGGTGTAGTTCTGTTTGCTGACGATCTTGTTGCTAAAAATGTTCACCTACTAAACGAAGTATCAAATGTTCATCTAATTTCAGCGATAGCAAGTATTATTATGACAATCATTATCTTATTTGCATGCAAAAAACAATTTAGTCAAAAAATATATGGGGATATCACAGCGTTATTGATTATAGCAATTTACATTACAAGCAGTATTTCAATTTTTCAAGAAGCATTTCAATTATTATATCTAGGTCTAGGATTAATCATCGCCATCATCATTACATTAGTACTCAGGACTTATTTCAACTTTACAAATTCACAGCTAAATTAGATACTATAATCTCAATATAGCATATAAAATTTATGTATTATGGTAAAAGATAAGCAAAATTTAATTTATCTTGATCATGCTTCAACTACATATATACGAGATGAAGTATATGAAGCTATGAAACCGTATTTAACAAACAATTTCGGCAATCCATCAAGTATTTATACTATTGCACAACAAAGTAGGATAGCAATTGATCAATCTAGAGAAAAAATCGCAACAATCCTCAATTGTCGACCTAGTGAAATAATATTCACTAGTGGAGGAACTGAGTCAGATAATTCTTCAATCTATAGTACAGCTATTGCTCAAATGAATATAGGGAAACATATTATTACAAGTTCAATCGAACATCATGCAGTTCTTAATGCTTGTGAATTCCTGGAGGAAAATCTTAATTTTACCGTTACTTACTTACCCGTAAATAATCAAGGTATTATCAATTTAGAATCGCTTAAATCACAATTAACCCCAAAAACAACTATAGTTAGCATTATGTTAGCAAATAATGAAATTGGCACAATACAACCAATAAAAGAGATTTCAAAAATAATTAAAGACTACGCTAAAAACAATAATACGAGAATACTAATACATACTGATGCCGTGCAAGCACCTGGATATATAAACCTAGATGTCAAAGATCTTGATGTGGATCTTTTAAGCCTTTCATCTCATAAATTTTATGGCCCTAAAGGTTGTGGAATATTGTATGTAAAAAGAGGAACCCCTTTTACACCTATTAGTGTTGGAGGAAGCCAAGAAAGGCAAAGAAGAGCTGGGACAGAAAATGTATCAGGCATTGTTGGTACAGCAAAAGCCTTAGAACTCGCAGAGTTAGAAAGAACTGAAATCACAAAAAATATAACAAACCTTCGTAATAAATTAATATCAGGTGTATTAAATAACATTGAAAAAGTAACCTTAAATGGTGACCCTATTAATCGTTTGGCTAATAATGCAAACTTTTCTTTTCAAGATATCGAAGGAGAGTCCATATTATTAAGTTTAGACTTGGAAGGGATAGCTGCTTCCAGTGGTAGTGCTTGCACATCTGCCTCTTTAGAACCATCACATGTTCTAAAATCTATTGGATTAACAGATGAAATAGCGCAGTCTTCTGTTAGAATGACTTTAGGGAAAAATACAACTGAGGAAGAAATAGATTTGGTACTTGATACTCTTCCCAAAATAGTTACTAGATTAAGATCAATGCCCACACTTTCCAATGTATTATAAATTAGGATAAAAAAAATGAAACACTACACAATATATATTATGATTTTATTATTACTTTTTGTTGTTGGATGCGATTCTACTGCAAAAGCCACGGATTGGCACTTTGGGGATGCTTTAGCAGCTAGAGTTAAACAAATTAAAACCACTGACAAAATAATTTATATGTCTTCCGGAGATCAATATATTATTGAGCCAAGTCAATCAGACAGACAATTAACTGTCGCACAATTACAGTTTATGAATAGAGAAGCAAGTACATTGTTTATGACTGTGAATAGAGACACCGTAACTCTTAGAGATAATGACTTTGTAGAATATCTTCCATTAAATCCTTTTGAAAACAGAAGAAAACTTTCTGAAAAACAATCTGTTAGTGAGTTTTCTCCATTTTTATGGGCAGATGGTACTGATAAAACACCTACCATAGAATTACCAACAAAGTGTGGTAATGCAGAAAATTGTGAAATAGTAGGATGGGTTGTATTTGAAACACCTAAATCAATAACATATAACGAATTGATTTTTAATAGTGCAGATATTATTCATATGAGATTCCCTGTAGATTAATTACATTATATTATTTGATATAGATTGCTCATATTATTTGCCTATGATATAATTGTGCTTCTTTGTCGAAAAGATCCTAAAAATAATACAGAAATAATATAAATATATGCAAGAAAATAAAACAGTTGGACTACAATCCTTATTAGAATCTGGAGTACATTTTGGTCACCAAACAAGAAAATGGGACCCAAGAATGGAAAAGTATATCTTTACAGTTAAAGATGATATCCATATCCTAGATTTATACAAAAGTGCAGAATTACTTGACGAAGCTAAGAGCTTTGTTGAAAGAATTGCTGCAAATGGTGGCAAACTATTATTTGTTGGAACAAAACGGCAAGCACAACAAGGTGTAATCGACGCTGCAAATGCCACTAAGGGATATTATATTGACTACCGATGGTTGGGAGGAACATTTACTAATTTTTCTACCATCCAGAAAAGAATTGAATATTTGATAAACACTGAAGAAAAACGTGCCAAGAATCAATTAAATCATCTGCCTAAGAAAGAAATTCAAAAAGTTGATGACAAATTAGCAAAATTAAACAAATATCTTGGTGGTGTAAAAGAAATGATGAAATTACCTGAGGCAATTTTTGTTGTCGATATAGGTAAAGAAAACATAGCAATTCAGGAAGCTCGAAAGTTAAAAATCCCTATAATTGGAATTGTGGATACAGACTGTAACCCAGAATTAGTAGATTACCCTATACCTGGTAATGATGATTCGATAAAATCTGTGCGTTTTTTGTTAAATGAAATTGTTGAATCCTATATTTCGGGTGCTAATAGTTTCCAAGAGGAAGTTGTAGAACAACTAACAGCAGCTGAAGAGTCTATAGAAGAGCCTACGGCTGAAGTTGAAGAAACCTC
>CETH01074755.1_pt1 | contig 19305 bp, 18 predicted proteins | sample 361461 | NCBI WGS metagenome assembly CETH01 (sample SAMEA2622695, study PRJEB7988) | marine metagenome | isolation source: saline water (ENVO:00002010), including
AAAAGTTAAAATTTAGAGAAGAAAGCATCTATGGTGACCATGACGATCATGATGATCACGATGAAGACCATGACGACCACGATGATCATGACGACCATGACGATCATGATGAAGACCATGACGATCATGATGACCATGACGACCACGATGATCATGCTGGTCACGAAGGTCATAACCACGGAGAGTTTGATGCTCACATATGGTTAGATCCAAACAATGCAAAAGAAATGGTTCACGAAATTGCTCACGAATTAGGTCACTTAGATCCTGCTAATAAGGATAAATACGAAACTAATGCTGAGATAACAATTCAAGCACTTGATCAATTAATTAATGATGTAAGAAAAGACATTAATAAGGATGCAAAATTTGTTGTGTTCCATGATGCGTATCAATATTTTGAAGAGCGCTTTAGTGTCAGAGCCGCAGGGGCACTAACTTTAAATACAGATGTTTTACCTGGAGCTAAACAAATTGATGAAATTCAGGATGTGATTAAGGACAAGGGAATTAAATGTATTTTCTCTGAACCTCAGTTTAATCCAAAGATTATTTCAACAGTTGCACAGGACATGAATATCAAAACTGGTGTCTTTGATCCTCTTGGAGCAAACATTAATTCTGATAAAGATCTTTACTTCAAATTGATAAGTAATTTGGGTAACGAACTTAAAGGTTGTTAATATTATAAAAATTTAAAAAGGTGGAACTTTGGGGTGTTAAACTAACAACACCCTCCACCTTCACAAGTACAACAACAGCTACAGCTACAGCCACACTTAGGCGGGTTAGGATTTTCATTTTTCACAACATTGTTATTACTTATCAAACCTGTATTTTCAAGTGTATATTGAGTTAGGTTTATAAAAAACATAGATTCAGTGCTTTTCAGCTAAATTGGGACACAAATAAAATTTATACAAATCACTCACCACAATATAAAATTAGATTATGCAATCGCTCTTTCGATCTTTTTTCACTGTAAGTTTTTTTACAATCCTAAGCAGAATTTTAGGTTTTGTTCGAGACATATTAATAGCACGCTTTCTTGGATCAACCGTAACATCAGATGCGTTCTTTGTAGCTTTTCGTATCCCTAATTTCTTTCGGCGTGTTTTGGCAGAAGGTGCTTACAGCGCCGCACTAATCCCTGTTTTCTCCGGCATCGTTATCGATACGAAAGATGATTACGAGGCTGCAGACTTTGTGGAGAACACGATGTCTTTGCTACTATTTGTTACGGTGGTTTTATCGATCATTTTCTTTTTTGGGATGCCGTATATTATTCAAATACTAGCGCCTGGATTTTCTGTAAATAGTGAAGCATTTGATTTAGCAGTGTATTTTGGAAAAATAATATTTCCATATTTAATTTTCATTTCTTTGGCAGCACACTTTACATCTATTTTAAATGTGCATGAAAAATTTGCAGCAGGCGCATTTGCTCCTGCTCTTTTAAACATAAGTTTTATTCTCTCTCTTTTTATTATTACACCTTATGTAAGTTCTGCCGGTCATGCTTTATCAATTGGTGTTTTAATAGGAGGCATTGGTCAATTTTTATTTTTGTATCAATCTACTCTTAATTTTTATAAGCCCAAGATTATTATACCTAAACTTAATGATAAGATTAGAAATTTTTTTCGATTATTTTTTCCAGGGGTAATTGGATCAGGAGTTATTCAGTTAAACATTATTATTGGAACTGTTATAGCTTCCTTTCTTCCCATTGGAGCTATTAGTCATTTGTATTATGCAGATCGATTAAATCAATTACCTCTAGCTATATTTGGTATTGCACTTGGCGTTGTGTTACTTCCAAGTTTATCAAAGGCTATCAAGTCCAATAATAATGAGATGGCCACTAAACTTCAAAACAAATCTTTAGAATTTGCTTTATTAATATCTATCCCCTCGGCAATTGGTTTATATGTCTTATCTTTTCCTATTGTTCATATATTATTCGAACGAGGAGCCTTTACTAAAGAAGACACACAGTATACTTCTCAAGTTCTTGCTTATTTTGCACTTGGTCTGCCAGCATATGTATTAATTAAAGTTTTAATTGTTTGTTTTTTTGCAAGAGAAGATACCAAAACACCTTTGTATATCTCCATAGTTAGTGTGATAATGAATATTATTTTATCCCTCTTATTAATAAGTACGATGAGAGAGATGGGTATTGCTTTAGCAACAGCGATTAGTGCTTGGATTAATGCAATTTTACTTTTTATAATACTTATTATTAGGCAGACATTAAATTTAGACCGTCAATTTTTAAGCAATGTTCTTAAGTTATTAATATGCTTATTAGGTGTGATATTCCTTACTTGGTATTTAGAAAGTTTATTTTTTGCTGAATTATACTTGGTGGATACTATGATGAATATATTTTATTTATTGCTGACAATTATTCTCACGACAGTTATTTATGGGATATTAATATTTTTATTAAAAATAATAACAATTACTGATATTAAAAATTATCTAAAAAAATAAAATGGACAAAGTAAGCAAAAGAATTTTATCAGGTGTTCAACCTTCTGGCGATTTGCATTTAGGAAATTATCTAGGGGCAATTAAAAATTTTGTCTCTCTTCAAAAAAAGTTTGAATGTTTTTTTTGTGTTGTTGATTTACATGCCATTACTGTTTGGCAAGATCCCAAAATTTTAAAGCAAAAGACAAGAGAAGTCGCAGCAGCTTTTATTGCATCAGGTATTGATCCAGAAAAAAACACCTTGTTTGTTCAATCACAAGTTCCTCAGCATGCGCAGTTGGCATGGATTTTTAATTGTGTGGCGCGTATGGGGTGGTTGAATCGTATGACACAATTTAAGGACAAGGCTGGTAAAAATAGTGAAAATGTTTCTGTTGGATTATTTTCTTATCCTACACTAATGGCAGCTGATATTTTAATTTATCTAGCAACACATGTCCCAGTTGGAGAGGATCAAAAACAACATTTGGAGTTAACAAGAGACATTGCGCAGAAGTTTAATAATGACTTTAAAACTGATATCTTTCCTATTCCTGAACCACTAATTTTAGGAGAAGCGACCAGAGTAATGAGTTTAAGAGATGGGCTTAAAAAAATGAGCAAATCTGATCCTTCAGATTATTCGAGGATAATGTTATCTGATAATGAAGATGAAATAGTAAAAAAAATTAAGAAAGCCAAAACTGACCCATTACCTTTGCCTGAAAATTTAGATGAGGCAAAAAAAAGACCTGAAACCATAAACTTACTTACTATTTATGCAGCCTTAAATGATCTTGAATTAGAGAAGGTTATCAATAATTTTGCGGGAAAAGAATTTTCACAGTTTAAACAAGACTTAGGAGACTTAGCGTCTACTAAATTATCACCCATATCAATAGAAATGAACAAATTGATGAAAGATGAAAAATATTTAGATTCTGTGATCAATGAAGGTAAAGAAAGAGCAATAAATGTTGCTGACCCTGTGTTATCCAAAATTTATGAGCTAATAGGCTTTTTTCGGGGATAATATCCAAAACTTTTCTAATTTTTTTGCCTATTTTCATACGAAAGTCACATTAATAACTATATAAGAGTAATATGTTTATACAAACAGAACAAACGCCAAACCCTCAAACATTAAAGTTTTTACCAGGTAAGGTAGTTATGGATCAAGGAACTGCTTTTTATCAAAATATTGATGAAGCAACAAATTCACCATTTGCAAAAAGGTTATTTGGCGTGGATGGTGTTGAAGGTGTTTTTTTTGGAAGCGATTTTATTACCATAACAAAGAGCGACTCTTTTGATTGGCAGGTTTTAAAACCCTCAGTTTTGGGGGGCATAATTGACCATTTTAATTCTGGAGACAGAACTGTTGAAAAAGCAGAAGAAACAGAAACTAAAAATAGTATTCAAATAAATGAAGACGACTCAGAAATTGTTAAGCAAATAAAAGAGCTGCTTGATACCAGGGTTCGACCTGCTGTTGCAATGGACGGAGGAGATATAATATATAATGATTTTCAAGATGGTATAGTTTATTTAAAAATGCAAGGCGCTTGTTCTGGCTGTCCTAGCTCGACTGCCACACTTAAAATGGGCATTGAAAACATGCTTAAGCACTATATTCCAGAAGTTCAAGAAGTAAGACCAGTTGATGCGTAATTTTTTAGCTTTTACAATCTTTTCAGGCTGCATACTTTTGCTAAGCTCTTTAACATCAATTGCTTATGAAAATAAATTAGAAGCGAAAGCTAAAATTTTATACTCATTTAGCTCAATTCTTGACGATTATGTTTTAAATTATTGCAGCACTTACGACCCGTATACTGTTAATAGACTATATTCTCAAAAGAAAATTTTAGAAGAAAATAAAATCCTTAAATTAAAAAATAATTTTATTGTATCCTTCAAAAAGAAGCCCTTAAATCCCAATATTATTGAGCTGATTAACAAACCAGTTAATTTTTCAAAATTAAATATAAATGAAATCAATTTAGACTTTCTTTCAGACTCTAAAAAAAATTTTGTAAAAACCTTACTTCCTTTGATTTCATATGAAAATCAAAACATTCTATTTGAAAGATCAAAGTTGCAAAATATAAAAAATTATTTGGATGATAATAAGACCTTAACCAATTCGGATTTAAATTTTATTAACAAAGTATCTAAAAAATATAGGCTAAAAACAAATAGTAAGCACAAATATGATCTTGTTAATGAGTTATTAGATCTTGTCGATGTAATTCCAAATTCTATTGTGCTTGCTCAAGCAGCAAATGAGAGTGGTTGGGGAACATCAAGATTTGCAAGAGAATTTAATGCTTTATTTGGAGAATATACTTACGATTATAAAAATGGAGTTGTTCCTCTTTTAAGAGAAGAAGGAGAAAAACATTTGGTAAAATCATTTGAATCATTCAACAAAAGCGTACAATCATATTTTATTAACTTAAATTCTCATTATGCATATTCAGATTTTAGGGAAGTTAGAAAAATTATGAGAGAGAAAAACAATTTTACAAATGTTAAATTGTTAGTAGAAGAATTGGACTCATATGCAGCTGATGAAAATTATATAAATACAATTAATTTAATTATAGACTCTAATAAATTAGTTCAATTTGATGACTTTAATTATTCAATTAAAAATTTATAGATAAAATTGATGGCCAAACCATCGCCACTTTCCATCATTACCTTTTGCAGTACAGTTTACTCTTGAACGTCCCTTAGTTAATTTCCTATTTAGTCGTATTTCAATTCGTTCATTGAATTTAAATAATTCCTTATCTACTTGTCCATTACTATCAAAAACAAAACAATCAACTGAAGGAGCTAATTTTTCATCTAATAATGAAAATCCGATATATGGTGGATTTTCTTTTATTGTTGGATTGCTAGGTATAAAATCATAAACCCCTAGACCTTTTGCGTTAGCAGCAAATTTTACTCTATCAATTTCACCATACCTCTCATTAAGAGAAAACCTAGGCAAATAATAAAAATTAGATGTCTCATTAATAACCCCTGAATGTTGGCCAAATGCAACTTTATATTTATATTCTTTTAGTAAATTAATTATTTCTTCGTTTGCTTCACCATATGGAAAAGCAAAAAGAGAGGGGATTCTACCTAATTCTTTTAAAAAAATATTATTTGAGGTCTCGATCTCTTTCCTTACTTCTTCAATTGATAAATCAGACATATGATAGTGGCTATGAGAATGAGCTCCAATACTAACACCTTCATTTATCAATTCTCTAATTTGATTCCAATTTAAATAATTTTTATTATTTTCATGTATAGTAGAAGTATTAACAAAAAGAGTTACTGGCATTCCTTTGTCTTTAAATTTAGGCCAGCCAATTTCATAAAATGATTTATCAGCATCATCTATGCTAATTCCAATAGTATTATTTTGAAGTTCTCCATCATTTAGAATTGTATCTATTATGAATTCAAGAGGCTCAACAGAATATTTTTCTTTTGCAAACTCTCTAATATGGGCATCTAATTGATCTAATGATACACTGGTTGAAGGGTACTTTGAAACACCAAATTTATGATACATAAAAACTACTGCTGAATTTTTAATGTTGCTTGCATAGGAATATGATATGTTTAAAAATATAAAAAAAACAAATATTATTTTTAAGATAAGCATTCAATGTTCCTTTTTTTAGATGTAAGCTCACCAATACCAGAATTTCATATAATTGCTGATAAAAAAATTGTAAATTCAACGAGAATCATTGATTGCTCTACTAAAAAACTTAGTGATAGATTAATTCCTGCTTATTTAGAGTTAGATAAAAATTATAAAATATCTCAAAATGTCAAAAAACTTATTGTAACAACAGGACCAGGTTCTTATACTGCACTAAGAGTAGGTGCATCTTTTATTGCAGGCTTAAGCCAATCTATTAACCTACCAGTATCCCAAATTTCTAATGAAGTTATGTACAGTAAATTTTTTAATTGTTCCAATAAAATTGGTTTATATTTTGAGTCATCAAACAATCAAAAATTTTTTTCTTATAAAAAAAATTCACTTTTTGTAAATATAAAAATTGAAAAAGAAAAGTTTGATTTGCCCAATTTTATCTCCATAGTATTTTATAATAATTCTGTGCCTAATTTTTTGAATCAAAAAGTTAAATTGGAAAAATTTTCAATAAAAGATATGGTTATTAAAAATTTGCAGTATTTGCAATTTGATAAAGATTTAATTAAGCCTATTTATATATCAAACAACAGTATATTAAATTGATAAATTATCGAATATTAAAAAAAAATGACATTGAATTAATTAATCAATTTATTCAGGGTGAGGGCACAGATTATGTTAAATATTTAAAATTAGGATGGTCAGCCAATCAAATTTTAAAACAATTCACTAAAGATACTGATTACTCAATAGGAGCATTTCACAATAATTCTCTTGTATCTTTTGTTATAGGTGACTTATTTGATATTGAAAAAATTTCAGAATATGAGATATTACTAATATATGTAAGTAAATCTTATAGAAAACAAGGTTTAGGAACATCACTTATAAAAAAAATAGATGAGAGTAACAGCTTTTTGAAAAAAATTTATCTTGAAGTTTCTAAAAATAATACTCAAGCAATATCTTTTTATAAAAAAATGAAATTTAAAAGAATGCACATTAGAAAAAATTATTTCATAGAAGAAAATAAAAAAATTGATGCTCTTACATTTGTTAAGATTTTTTAAATATGAAAAAAAATAAAATTTTTATCAAATCTTATGGGTGTCAAATGAATGTTTATGATTCAAATAGGATTTTAGATTTATTTAAAAATAAAAATTATGAATCTACAAATGATCCAAAAGATGCAAATTTAGTGGTTTTAAATACATGTCATATTAGAGAAAAAGCAGCAGAAAAAGTATATTCAGATATTGGCAGGATAAATAAAATTAAAAAAAATAAATCTAAAGATGATTTCAAATTAGTAGTGGCTGGATGTGTAGCGCAAGCTCAGGGTAAAGAAATTCAACTCAGGGCACCATCTGTTGATTTTGTTGTTGGACCCCAATCATACCAAAACTTACCTGATATGATTGAGAAACAAAGTGATACTCTTATGGATGATTTCACACACAATGAGAAATTTAAAAAATTATTATATAATTCAGCTGGTGGAGTTTCTGAATTTGTTTCAATACAAGAGGGATGTGATAAGTTTTGCTCTTTTTGTGTTGTGCCTTATACTAGAGGGCCAGAATTTTCACGACCTGTTAACGATATCTTAAAAGAAATAAAAAAGTATATAAGTCAAGGGGTGAAAGAAATTGTATTTCTTGGACAAAATGTGAATGCATATCACGGTAATGGAGAGGATGGAAAATCAAAAGATTTAGCATACTTAATTAATAAAGTAGGTGAAATTGAAAAGCTAAAAAGAATTAGATACATGACATCTCATCCTATTGATATGACAGACTCACTTATAAACGTTCACAAATCAAATAAAAAACTTATGCCATTTTTACATCTTCCAATACAATCAGGCTCAAACAAAATTTTAAAAGATATGAACAGAAGACACAATGTAGATTTTTATAAAAAAATTGTAGATAAACTAAGAGCGCAAAGATCTGATATAGCTTTATCCTCTGATTTTATAGTTGGATATCCAAATGAAACTGATAAAAATTTTGAAGAAACTATGAGGTTCATAGAGGAAGTTAAATTTGTTATTGCTTATTCATTTATGTACAGTCAAAGACCAGGAACACCTGCACAAAAAAAAGATAATGTTCCCATAGCAGAAAAAAAAGCAAGATTAAGTGCTTTACAGTCACTTTTAAAAGAACAGCAAAAAAACTTTAATAAATCATTTGTAGGAAGTAATATGGAAATTTTATTTGAAAAAAAGGGTAGATATAAATATCAGTATGTTGGCAGATCAATATATAATCAGAGTGTTTTTGCTGAAAGTAAAAAAGAATTAATTAATAAAATACAAAGTGTCAAAATAATCAATTCAACTGATTTTGCTTTGGAGAGTGTAATTTGACAGAAATTAACTATTCTATAGATTTTGAATTAAGTGATAATAATTTAATTCCAAACCTTTTTGGAGTTGATGATAAAAATATTCAAATAATTGAAAAAATAAATAATGTTAGAATTAAATATAGAGGAAATAAAATTAAAATTATAGGAACAAAAAGATCAATACAAAATACTAAAGATGAAATTTTACTCTTATTTGAACAGGCAAAAAAAGGAATAAATATAGATGAAGATCAGATTATGGAAACACGAAGTATAAAAATTTTAAAAATCGATACTGAAGATAAAATGAATCTATTCTTTCAAACCAAGAAAAAGAAAATTTTACCACGATCACATAATCAAAAAAAATATTTTGAATTACTTAATTCAAAAGATATTGTTTTTGCCTATGGTCCTGCAGGTACTGGCAAAACATTCTTAGCAGTAGCTAAAGCAGTTGCATCACTTCAACAAGGGTTAGTTAAAAAAATAATTTTATCAAGACCTGCTGTTGAAGCTGGGGAAAAACTTGGATTTCTTCCCGGAGACCTTAAGGAAAAGGTAGATCCTTTTTTAAGACCAATATATGACGCACTTTATGAGATGATGCCATATGACCAGGTTGAAAAAAAAATATTAAGTAACACAATTGAAATTGCTCCAATTGCTTTCATGAGAGGAAGAACTCTTGAGGATTGTTATATTATTTTAGATGAGGCTCAAAATACTACTAAAATACAGATGAAAATGTTTCTTACAAGGCTTGGAAAAAATAGTAAAATGGTAGTTGTAGGTGATAATACACAGATAGATTTAATCTCAAAAAATGATTCAGGTTTAATTGATGCTTCAAAAAAACTTAATAATATTGAAGATATTGGTTTTATTGAACTGAATAAGCATGATGTTGTTAGACATGAGGTTGTGCGAAAAATAATTAATGCATATGAAGAAAAAAATTCAAACTAATTTTTTTTGTAAATCTAATCATTGGCCTAGAAGAATGTTCAAGATAAAAAATATAGTTAAAAATATTCTAAAAGAGGATGATATTGGTTTTAAAAAAACTTATTTTTACTTCCTAAACCTTGTTTTTGTGGATGATAAAATAATAAAAAAAATTAATAAAGAATATAGAAAAAAAAATAGAGTTACTGATGTCCTTACTTTTGTAACTTATCATGAAAATAATAAAAATAAAAAAGATGCTTATTGTGATATTTTTTTTTCAGCAGAAAGTATAACAAAAGATGCAAAAACAAATTTAATAAGTTTTTATGATCATATTACCCATTTATTTATTCATTGTTTTTTACATGTTAATGGGTATGATCATAAAAAAAAATCTGATTTTAACAAAATGAAAAAATTAGAAGAAAAAATTTTAATAAAATTTGATATTAAGAGTCCATATATTTTATGAATCAAGAAAACCACGAAAAATTAAGTATATGGAAAAGCTGGTTAATTAAAAAATTACTTAACAGCGACTCTTCAAAAGAAGAAATTTTAAATTTGATAGCAAATGAGGATAGTACTAACAACCAAATTGATGAGTCTGATGACAATAATGAAAAAAGTCTTATAAAAAATATTTTAAATCTTGAAAATAAAAGTGTTGAGGATGTAATGGTACCTCGAGGAGAGATAATATCAGTTGATAATAGACAAAATTATAGCCAAATCTTTGATGTAATAAAAAAGGAATCTCACTCAAGACTTCCTGTCTATGAAAATAATTTAGACAATATTATTGGTTTTTTTCATGTAAAAGATTTTATCAAAATACAAAAAAACAATTTTGATTTAAATTTAATATTACGTGATGTTTTATATACAGCGCCTAAATCACCAATTTTAGAGTTATTAAAAAGAATGAGACTCTCAAGAATTCATATAGCTTTAGTTGTAGATGGTATTGGGGGTGTAGATGGTCTAGTAACTATTGAAGATCTTGTTGAAGAAATTGTTGGAGAAATTGAAGATGAACATGATGCAGAAGATATAGATGAGGAAATTATTAAAAAAGAAGATAGTCTTATAATAGCTAGCGCCTCATATAGGATAGATGAATTAGAAAAAGACTTTAATACTAAAATTAAAGCTGCAGAAGAAGACGAAATTGAAACTGTAGGAGGTCTAGTTTTTTCTAAAATTAATAGGATACCTAGAAGCAATGAAGAATTTAATATTGATGATATAGTTAACATAAAAGTTTTGAGAGCCAATGAAAGAAAAATCTTAACAGTTCAAATAAGAAAAATAGCTAATTGATTTTAATAAAAATATTCATTTTAGGTACTTTAACAGCTTTGATGTACCCACCCTTTTTTATGTTTCCTCTAGGGTTTGTAATTTTTCCATATCTAGTGAAACTTATCCTAAAAAAATCTTATAAAGATTCAATTGTTTTATATTTTTTTTATGGATTTTTTTATGGTTTTGGGTTTTTAGTTATTTATTTACTATGGATACAAAATCCCTTTTTAGTTTATGAGGCAACTTCCAAATATAAATTTATAGCAATTTTATTACCTATTTTTATATCAATTTTTTTTGGTTTAAGTTTTTGTATCTATAAATTTTTGAAAAGTTCATTAATTAAAATATTCATCACTCCATTAATATTTATTATAATTGAATTTATAATTGCAAATTTTATATATGGGTTTCCATGGATTTCAATTTCATACACATTGTCTAATAATTTAATTGGTCTTTACCTTATAAAATTTTTAGGCACATTGACTTCTAGTTATTTATTATTGTCAATATTTATATTACCGATATTTATTTTTTATAAATCAAAAATTAATAAATTTCATAAAAGATTAGCTTTTGTTTATTCACCTTTTGTTTTGTTCTTATTAGCACAATTTTTTATGAGTCATTTTAATACTTTAAAATTATCAAAGGAAATAAGTTTAGAAATTCATCAATTGCTTATACCAATTAATAAAGCAGACTATCAAAAAATTGAAGATGATATAATATATAAAATAAAAAATTCAAAAGCGGATTATGTAATTTTTGCAGAAAATAATTTTCCATATTTAATTAATAAAAATAATATTTCAAATTTAGAAAAATATAAAAAAAACAATACAAAAATTATAATTGGCGCATCTAAGTTTGAAAGTAACAATTATTATAATTCTTTTTTAATGTTAGAGGATGAAAAAGTTAAACATTTTGATAAAAAAATATTAGTTCCCTTTGGTGAATTCTTGCCCTTTAGAAATTATCTTTCTTTTATGGAGTTAATTTCAGGAACAGAAGATTTTAGAAAAGGTGATCAGAATAGATTAATTAAGACTCAAGATAATTTTAATATTCTTCCTGTTATATGTTATGAAGTTATATTTGATCATATTTATCGAAATGTAAATTTAAATAAAATTGATATTATATTTAATATTACTAATGATTCTTGGTTTGGAAACAAATTAGGACCTTATCAACACTTTTATATTGCAAGAACAAAATCTCTAATCGCAAATAAACCTTTAATAAGAGTGTCTAACAATGGTATTTCAGCAATAATAGACAATAATGGAAAAATTTTAAAATCTACAGAGCTTAATCAAACAAGGACTTTAAACTATAGATTAAAAATAATGGAAACTAAAAGTTATTTATTTTATCATAAAATTTTTTCTTATTATTTATTTTTTGTTATTATTTTTGTTTTGTTTTTAAATAGATATTTTTATAATGAATAAATTTAAATACAGATTATTTGGCAGATCTAAAGGAAGAGGTAAAAATACTCAAATTTCTAAAGAAGCAAATAATATTAAAATCACTAAAATTGACTCCTGTAAATATAATGTAATAGATATTGGATGTGGCTATGGTGAAAGCACTTTAGAAATAGCAATGAGTGAAACAAAAAAAAATGTTATAGCTTGTGAAAAATATGTTGATGGAATAAATAATATTGTAAAAATTAAAACAAAAAATTTATTAAATAACATTAGTATCTTTCATGGTAATGTTCATCAGTTGTTTGATGAATTTTGTCCTAAAAATTCAATTTCAGAAATTTGGATTTTGTTTCCAGATCCATGGCCAAAAAAAAAACATAATAAAAGAAGATTAATTAATGAAAATTTCTTAGATAAACTAAGGTTATATTTAAAAAAAGAAGCACTAATACACATAGCTACTGATTCTCAACCATATCTTTCAGAAATTTTAATATCTATTTGTAATTTTAAGAATTATTATTCATGGATTAACCAAAGTAAAGCTGAGTGGGACTATTCAAATCTTGAGCTTCCAAAAACAAAATATTTTCAAAAAGCCCAAAAAAACGGTAACAATTCGTTTTATTTAAAATTGATGAAATTATAGTCTTGAGTTTTAAATAATTTACAATATAGGTCTTAAAAAATTAAAGATTTATGAGGTGGGATTTCCCACCTTTTTTTTGGTGGAATATATTATGGCTAAACAAAAAATAAAAGTAATTAGAGAAGAAATGTTACAGGTTGCAAACAATGTAGCTCAAGAAAAAAATATTAATCAAGATGATGTTTTTTCTGCTATGGAACAGGCATTGGAAAAATCTGCCAGAGTAAAATATGGAATGGAAAGAGATATTAGGGTTAATATTAATAGAGAAACCGGAGATATAAGATTAGAGTCGTATTTAAAAGTTGTTGATAGTTTTTCTGAAGAGGAACAAGCAAGAGAAATTTTATTAAATGACGCTATTAAAATTAAAAAAGATGCAAAAATAAATGATTTTATTATTAAGGAATTACCACCTCTTGAGTTAGGAAGAGTGGCTGCACAAAATGCAAAAGGGGTCATTATACAAAAAGTTCGTGAGGCAGATAAAAGTAAGCAGTTTGAAGAATATAAAGATAAAGTTGGTGAAATTGCTATAGGAATTGTTAAAAGAGTTGAATTTGGAAACTTTATAATAGATCTGGGTAAGAGTGAGGCTATAATTAAACGCGAAGAGCTAATTCCTAGAGAAAATTTTAAAAATGGTGATAGGGTTAGAGCTTACATATATGATGTAAAAAATGATTTAAAAGGATACCAAGTTTTTTTATCAAGAACTCATCCACAATTTTTAGCTAAGTTATTTCATCAAGAAGTCCCAGAAATTTATGAAGGAATTATTGAAGTGAAAAGTGTTGCTAGAGATCCCGGGTCAAGGGCAAAGATCAGCGTGTTTACTCAAGACTCAACTATAGATCCAGTTGGTGCTTGTGTTGGAATGCGTGGATCAAGAGTTCAAACTGTTGTAAATGAGCTTCAAGGAGAAAAAATAGACATAGTTACTTGGTCAAATAATCAAGCTACATTTCTTGCAAATGCCCTTGCTCCTGCAGAGGTTAGTAAAATATTTCTATATGAAGAAAAGAATAAAGTTGAAGTTGTAATTCCAGATGAACAATTAAGTCTTGCAATAGGTAGGAAAGGTCAGAATGTTAAATTAGCATCAAGCTTAACAAATTTAGAAATTGATATACTTACTGAAGAAGAAGAATCTGAAAGAAGACAACTAGAATTTAAAGAAAAAAGTTTAATATTGGCAGATTCTTTGGATGTTGAAGATGTTATAGCTCAGCTTCTAGTAACAGAAGGCTATGTTTCAATAGAATCAATAGCAACTGAAACTGCTGAAAATCTTGAAAAAATTGAGGGTTTTGACTCAGATTTAGCAAATGAAATTATTTTAAGAGCTAAAAACTTTATTAAGATACAGGAAGAAGAAAATATAATAATAGTTGAGGAAAAAATTACAGACAAAAATTTAAAAAACTTAAATGGAATGACAATTAATATGCTTGCGTTGTTAGCAAAAGCAAATATTTGTAACTTAAATGATTTTGCTGATCTTGCTTCCTATGAACTTATTGATAAAGAAGAAGGAATTTTAAGAACACTTGAAATAGATGAAGAAATTGTTAACAAAATGATTATGGAAGCAAGAGAAAAGAGCTATTCTTAATTTTTAAATTTACAGGAGCTAGTTTGGATAATAAAAAAGATAAAAAAAGTAAACCATTAAAACTGTCCTCTTCAGGTAGATTGCAAATTAGAAAAAATTTAGGTCCATCAGCAGATAGACAAAAATCAAATGGTGGTAAAAAAACAATACAGATTGTTTTTAGAAATAAAAACAATCAACAGAAAAGTTCTTCAACTGCTAAGTCTAATTTTAGAGGTTCATCAACCTTTAGAACAAGCCCTCAAACTTCACCAGGCTTAACAAATTTAAACAAAAACAAGACTTACGAAAATAAAATTAAAAAAAATGCAGAAAACAAAAAAACTTTACAAAAAAAATCAACACTCAAACCAGTAGATGACGAATTTAGTAAGTTAGATGCAAAACAACTATTAGAAAAAGAAGAACAAGAATTTGATAGATTTCCAAGTTTAGCTAAGCTTAAAAGAGCAAGAGAAAAAGAAAAACTTCAATCAAAAGAAACAGAAAATGAGAATAAAATATCTAGAGAGGTATCAATTCCTGAAATAATAACTGTTCAAGATTTAGCAAACAGAATGGCAGAAAAAACAGCGGATGTTGTAAAGTCATTGATGAAAATGGGAGTTATGGCAAATGCTGCTCAGTCATTAGATGCTGATACCGCAGAACTAGTTGTCGCTGAACTTGGACATAAATCTATACGAGTAAATGAAGATGATTTACTTAAAGACATTGAAGATTTTGAAGATTCTAAAGAAAGTTTAGTTAACCGAGCACCAGTAGTTACAATAATGGGCCATGTAGATCATGGAAAAACAAGCATCTTAGATGCATTTAGAAGTTCCAATGTTGTTGATGGTGAGTCTGGAGGTATAACTCAACATATAGGTGCTTACCAAATTGGAAAAAATGAAAAAAAAATAACATTTATAGATACTCCTGGTCATGCAGCATTTTCTAATATGAGAGCAAGAGGTGCTAAAACAACGGATATTATTGTTTTAGTTGTAGCTGCTGATGATAGTTTAAAACCTCAGACTATTGAGTCTATAGCTCATGCAAAAGCAGCAAAAGTACCTATGATTGTAGCGATTAATAAAATTGATCTACCAAATGTAGATATTGATAAAGTTAGACAAGACCTTTTATCTCAAGAAGTAATAGTTGAAAAACTAAGCGGAGATGTTTTAGATGTTGAAGTTTCTGCAATAAAAAAAATAAATTTAGATAAACTTAAAGAAGCTATTTTACTTCAAGCTGATATATTAAATCTAAAAGCCAATCCAAATAGGGCTGCAAGAGGATCCATAATCGAATCAAAACTAGAAAAAGGAAGAGGTTCTGTTGCCACAGTACTTGTTCAAAAAGGAACACTTAAAGTAAGTGATATATTTGTTTCTGGGTCTGAATGGGGAAAGGTTAAGGCATTAATTGATGATAATGGCAATAATATCAAAGAAGCACCACCTTCTACACCTGTAGAAGTTTTAGGTTTTGACTCAAACCCTCTAGCTGGGGATGATTTTATAGTTGTTGAGAGTGAAAGTGTTGCACGTAAAATTGCCGAGTATCGTTTTAAGAAAATGCAAATACAAAAAAATAAAGTTGTGAAGTCTAATGTTGAGGAAATGTTTGAGCAAATAAACCAAGGAAAAGCTTCTTCTTTACCAATTATTATTAAAGCAGATGTTCAAGGATCTTCAGAAGCTATTGAGAGTTCAGTTACAAAACTTTCAACTGAAGAAGTTCAAGTATCTGTTATTCATAAAGGAGTTGGAGCAATTACTGAAAGTGATGTCGCACTAGCTAATTCAAGTAAAGGATTTATAGTAGGTTTTAATGTTAGAGCACTGCCTCATGCAAGAGATGTTGCTAAAAGAGATGGTGTTGATATTAAATATTATTCAATTATTTATGAGTTAATTGATGATGTTAAAAACTTACTATCAGGATTATTAACTCCAGATATTTCAGAAAAAATTACAGGTAATATAGAAATTCGAGAAGTGTTTAACATTTCAAAAATTGGAAATATTGCTGGATGTATGGTTAAAGATGGTTTTGTTTCAAGAAATTCGCAAATTAGACTATTAAGAGATAATGTAGTTATCCACACAGGAAATTTAGCAAGCCTTAAAAGATTTAAAGAAGAAGTAAAAGAAGTTAAAAGTGGTTTCGAATGTGGTTTAATGCTTGAAAATTATTCTGATATCAAAATAGGTGATATTATTGAAACATACGAAGAAGTAAAAAAAGAAAGAAAACTATAAAATAAGTATATCTCATGAGTAATCAGATGTCCTCACAAAGACAAATGAGGTTTAGTGAATTAATAAGATCTCTTATTAGTGAGTGTTTACTAGTTGAAGACTTTTATAATCTAACGTTTGAAACATCATCTATTACTGTTTCATATGTAAAAATGAGCAAAGATCTTAGAATAGCAAATGTATATTTAATGCCCCTTGGTGGAGAAAATAAACATCAAACTATTAAGTACTTTAATGAAAAAAAATATATATTTCAAAAATATTTATCCAAAGCAAAATTAAATTCTAAATTTACTCCAAAATTAAATTTCTATTTAGATGATACATTTGATGAAGCAGAAAAAATAGAAAAACTTCTTTTGAATAAAAATGTTGCTAGAGATCTAGATGAATGAAAATATTCAGGGTTGGATTAATTTATATAAGCCTTTAGGCATAAGTTCTTTTAGAGCTTTAAAAAAAATTAAAAAAAAATTTAATCTTAATAAAATAGGACATGCAGGAACTCTCGATCCAAGAGCAGAAGGGATTCTTCCAATTGCACTTAATAAAACAACTAAACTAATTGAATTTTTAAATTCAAATAAAAAAAAATATTACTTTATCATTAAATGGGGAGAAGAAACTTCTACTGATGACTCTGAAGGTGAAGTATTAAAAAAAAGTAATAAAATTCCAAATGTACAAGAAATAAAAAAAACTATTAATAAATTTTTAGGAGAAACTTATCAAATTCCACCAAAGGCATCAGCAGTTAAGATAAAAGGTAAAAGAGCATACCAGATGTTTAGAAGTCAAAAAACATTTCAATTAGAAGAAAAAAAAGTTTTTTTAGAATCTATTTCTTTAATTAAAACCAAGAATTCCTTATCCCAATTTTGTATTGAATGCGGAAAGGGGTTTTATGTCAGAAGTCTTGCTAGGGATATAGCTCACAAATTAGATACATATGGCCATATAATAGAGCTAAAAAGAACAAAAGTTGGTAATTTTAATAAAAATACATCAATTTTACTGGACGATCTCTTGAAAATAGGGCAAAGCGAGTTCGAATTTAATTTTATCCACTCTGCAATTTCTATGCTGGACGACATCTTGGCATATGAGATTGAAGATAAGAACGATCTTAAAAATCTTTCTTTAGGTAAATCTATTTTTATTAACAATCAAAAGTTAATAAGAAAGCCGTTAAATTCCGATAAAAAAGAAAGAGTTTTTTTATCAAATAATGGAAATATTATTTCCGTAGGCAAATTAAGTGGAAATTTGTTTCAACCAAATAAAGTTTTAATATAGGAGTTACGATGTCGATAACAAAAGAAGAAAAAAAAAATATAATCAGTAAATTTTCAATAAATGAAAAAGACACAGGTTCTGCTGAAGTTCAAGTTGCAGTTCTTACAGAAAGAATAAACAATTTAATTGAGCATTTCAAAAATCATAAACATGATAATCACTCTAAAAGAGGACTTGTTGCTTTGGTCAATAATAGAAAAAAATTATTATCTTACCTTTCAAAAAAAGATAATGGAAAATATACAAAATTAATAAAAGAACTAAATATTAGAGGATAATTAAAAGTTGAAAGAGAAAAAAATGTTTGATGAAAAAAAAGTAGAATTAGAATGGGCAGGAAGAAAGTTAATAATTGAAACAGGTAAAATAGCCAGACAAGCTGATTCATCAGTTATTGTCACATATGGTGGAACAACTGTAATGGCTAATGTAGTTGCTGCAAAGCAAGTTAAGCCAGATATGGATTTTTTTCCACTAACAGTAAATTATCAAGAAAAGTTTTATTCAGTTGGTAAAATCCCCGGTGGCTTTTTTAAAAGAGAAGCTAGACCAACAGAAAAAGAAACATTGATATGTAGATTAATTGATAGACCAATTAGACCTTTGTTTCACAAAGATTTTAAAAATGAAACACAGGTTACATGTACAGTTTTATCTCATGACTTGGCAAATGACTCAGATATAGTTGCTTTGATTGCTACAAGTGCAGCTATTACTTTATCTGGTTTGCCATTTATGGGGCCATTAGGATCTTCCAAAATTGGCATGATTGATGATAAGCTTATTGTTAACCCTTCAATTCAAGAATTAAAAAATTCTAAATTAGACTTGGTTGTTGCGGGTACAAAAAATGGTGTGTTAATGGTTGAGTCTGAAGCTAAACAATTAAGTGAAGAAAAAATGCTTGAAGCTGTTGTGTTAGGTCAAGAGTCTTATCTCCCTGTAATTGATGCTATTATTTCATTAGCGAAACAAGCAGCAAAAGATCCTTGGGATATACCTAAAAAAGATAATGAAATTAGTAATCTTCCAAAATTAATTGGAGAAGAATATGGTTCTAAGTTTAGTGAGGCTTATAAATTAACTGAAAAACAACAAAGAGTTGAAAAATTAAATGAATTAAGATCAGAGATTGAAGAAAAACACTTAAGTGAAATTCTTACTTCAGTAATTGTATCTGATGCAACTAAATCCGTTGAAAAAGATATAGTAAGAGGAGATTTGCTAAAAACTGGTAATAGAATAGATGGCAGAGATACTAAAACTGTCAG
>CETH01020771.1_pt1 | contig 19304 bp, 18 predicted proteins | sample 361461 | NCBI WGS metagenome assembly CETH01 (sample SAMEA2622695, study PRJEB7988) | marine metagenome | isolation source: saline water (ENVO:00002010), including
TCCCTAACCAGACTAAGGGTTGATAAGATTCCCCAAAAAATAAAATACCGCTTAACGTTGTTAGAGGAACGATACTTAACATTAATAAAGAGCAGATACCAGCGCTAGCAAATTTAAAACCTAAAGTCATGCCCAGCTGCCCTAAAAACCCAACACTACACATTAAAATTAGATAACCGATAGTTTCCAGAGAGATCATGGGGGGAGAAATAATGGCCGGAATACTAACGATTAACGCTGAAAAAAAGTAACAAATGAGGACAATTGTAGTGGTGTCATGTGAGTAGCGTAGTTGTTTCAGTGTAATGTAAACACCTGTATTAAAAAAAGAACCTAGTAAAGCAAATAAGTCCCCTTGATTGAAAGTTGTCATAGACTGAGGCTGAAGAACAAGATAAAGGCCAATAAAGACAAATGGGATAGTTAGTAAGGATATATAATGTGGCTTATTCTTATAAAAGATATAACCAAGAATTAATGTCCAAATAGTAGAGCATTCAAAAATTAACATACTTTTTCCAATTTGCCCGTATTTAAATGATAAAAATAAACAAGACATAGCACTAATACCAAAGAAAATACGAAAGATAAAAAGAGAGTATGATTTAATAATAATAGGTTTTTTGGTCAGAATAAAAAAAGGAATTAAAAAAACAGGACCTGCTAAAAAGCGAAATAGCATAATAGTTTCAATAGCTACAGTCGAGCTTAAAAACTTAACAATACTAAAACTACATACAAAAAATAAATTAGTCGTTGTTAAGATAAGCGGAGATTTATAGGATAAGCTCATAAAAAAAGTGTATCATAAAAAACATAAGTAACAACGACCCCAGTGGGCGTAATAGAATGAGTTTATCTTAGTAATCTAAAGATGAGATTAATTATCAGTATAATAGTGTTTTTGTAAGTTTTTAATAACTTTGCCAAAAGCCTTATGAAATTTACGTTGCATACCATGACCAAATAGTTTTTCATCATAGGCTTGAAATTCTTTCAGAATTTTTTCTTGTTTATCTTCAGGTATTTCTTGATTACATAAAGGGATAACAAAGATTTGTTCATTATGAAGATGTGTTTTTTCAAGAACAAGATACTTTTTTAATAAAGTAAGCATTTTTTCTTTTGCCTGAAAGCTACCCTTTTTAACATCTTTAATAATATGCTTAAGGGAAGTTAAATAGAGTTCAGCTAAGCTATTTTCAGATTTAAGTTGATTAATGATATCGTTACTTTGAACACCACTATGGCGTCTGAGCGCAGGAAAAAGAATCTTTTCTTCTTTTTTGTTATGTGTACGGTTAGCAAATATCTTAAAATATTGAATAATACGCTTTAAATCATCTAAATTAACAGGTTTTCCTTGAGATAGCCGTTCATGCATAACCTCTAAGATATCAAGCATACACAATATCTGATCAAGCTCATCAGATAATAAATCAGATGGTTTCATAAGCCCCCCTAAAGCTTGTTATATGCTTTTTATACCCATTTTTTTCAAGATTTAAACTTAAAACCTCTTATTTAGCCATACCCAAGCGGTATTTAAAATAGTATGAACGCAAGAGTATTTAGGGGTTCTCTTTAGTGTTGATTGAGCAAAAGATGCATCTGCTACTAACAGAGAGGGATCTCCTTCTCGACGGTGAGCGATAGTATAAGCAATAGTAGATTGGCAGATGGATTCAGTCTCTGTTAATAAATCAAGAATACTAATACCGCCGGATGTTCCTAAATAACAGGAGGAAATCATTCTCAGACAATGCGTTTGCAGTATGAGATCCAATATAACCAGCAGAAACTGGCTTAATTAGAAGACATTATTATTTAAAGCGATTAACAAGAGGCGTGTTACCAATAAATAAAGGCGTCTTATCATGAACGTTAGCTGGAAGAATAGATAAGATAGGTTCTGAGCCATTGCTAGCAGACCCTCCAGCTTGTTCACAAATAAAAGCTAATGGATTTGCTTCATACATAAGACGAAGTTTTCCTTGAGGATGAGTAGGGAGAGCTGGGTAAGCAAAAACGCCACCTTTTAATAAGTTACGATGAAAATCAGCAACCAAAGATCCTACATAACGAGAGGATAATGATTCTGTTTGAGATAGTTTAAAAGAATCAATAGCGGCTTGTACGTTAGGACTAAAGTGAGGATATAAACTTTCATTAACAGAGTAATATTTAGGTGAATCTGGGATACGAATATGATCATGAGACAATAAAAATTCACCAATATTAGGATCGTAAGTAAACCCAAAAACACCGTGCCCCGTTGTATAAACTAGCATGACAGACGATCCGTAAATAACATACCCAGCAGCGACCTGTTTAGAGCCAGGTTGTAAATTAATATCACCTAAAGAAGAATCAGACTGATAAATAGAAAAGATAGTACCAACACTAACATTAACATCAATATTAGAAGAACCATCTAAAGGATCAAAGAAAATAGCATAGGAGGGATCATTAGACGAATTAATAGTGATGATGTCATCTTCTTCTTCGGAACCAATATAAGAAAATCGGCCATGTGCACTTAAAATATCGATTAAGCAGTTATTGGCAAAAATGTCTAATTTCTTAACAGATTCTCCATGAACATTCACTTGATCAGAGGTACTATCTCCTTGAAAGCCTGCAACAATGACACTATTGCGTATCATTTTGGTGGCTAAGCTAATATCATAGAGGATATTGGCAATATCTTGAGGTAAATCATCATGCTTAGCTTGCATTTCAAGTAAATGTTGTTCAATTGTTTTACGTGATGACTGTATAGCAGTTTTACTCATTTAATTATTATAAGATTATTTTAGAGATAGTGGAATACTATGAGTATAAGAACTAGATAAAATTTTCTTGCCTAACTTACTTTAATCATAATAGCGCCTATACTAATAATGCAAACAGAAAACCATTTAGTTTTTGAAAATGGTTCTTTAAGATAAAGCCAAGCGAGTAAACCAGCAAAAATAATAGAAGTTTCCCGTAAAGCCACCACATAACCTAGAGGGCTAATACCAAGAACCCATAAAATTAAAAAGCAAGATGAAAAGGATAAACTACCAATTAAAATAGCGATGCCTTTTTTTTGAGTTAAAGTTTCATAAAGTTCAGAACGATGAAAATGAAATAAGTAAGGAAGCAAGATAACACTCATAAAAATAAATATAACCCAAATAAGCTGATTTGCTGGTAAGTTTTGTAGAGCTAGGTAATCCGTTATAAGATAAGTAGCGGTAGTAATTCCAACTAGAATCCCCCAATAAATACCTAAAGATTTAAATGATGTAGGTTGATGTGGGCTATGAAATAAAATAATTCCAGCAAGGACCAAAAAAACACCAAAAACACCTATACTCGTAATAGAGTCATGAAAATAAAAAAGAGAAAACAATGACGTTATAACAATACCAAGGCCACGAGAGATAGGGTAAATAACTGATATGGGAAACTGAGCATAAGCACGAGTTAAAGCAATATAGTAGCAAGTATGAGCCGTAGCACAAATAAGACCCCAGCCAAGAAGTAAAGACCAGGTAATCTGGCTCTGAATCCAAATAAGATAAGGAATACCAATCCATCCCCCTATAGACATGCTAAGCCATAAAATAGTTGTATTTTTACCCACATGTTTTGCAATGATATTCCATATTGCATGAAGTAGACCTGATATAATAATGAGAAAAAAAATAGATAAAGGCATCTATACAGTATACGTTATATATTAAAAAAGAAGCAAAAGAAGGATATGATAGAGGGTATGGACGAATCAATTCATGATTTATATAAACAAATTACGACGTTAAAAGATGCTATCAAGTTGTCAATGATATTTCCTGAAATAAAACAAGCGGAATTATTAGAGACCCTAATGGAAAAAGTAGATAGGGATCAAGATGACAAAACCATTTTTTTAATCGTAAAATTATATTTACATTTTGTTCAATTTGGAGCTGAAGATGAGATAAAGCAAGATGCATTAACCTGTTTGTTTATGATAAAAAGCTTTTCGATAAGACAAGATAAGCAAGCCATTCAGCATCAATGTTTTTTAACATGTTTCCGGTTAATTTATGCTCGATTTTTAACAGACGAGCAAAAAAGTATGTGTTTAGAAGAACTAAATGAGTTTTATGAATCAAAGAAAGAACACATTCGGTGGTATTTAATTGTCTTTTATTTTGATGATAAACATAATCCTTATTACAATATTTTAAAAATTAGAGATTTATCGGATCAATGCTTTCAAAATTTATGTGATTGTTATGCTGAAATATCAATGAGTGATTCTGTGATATTACCGTTATTGCCAGATGATGAAAAAGGTTTAGCGATAGACACCTTAGAGCAACGATTTTTTAATCAATTTGTCTATGGAGAAATAGGATTACATGCTAAACAATATAATAAAAATCAAGCAAAATATGTAATTGATACCTTAATAAAATGTGCAAAAGGTGAGCATAGTCGATCTCAAAGTGCTAAAAAAGGGTTGATTAAACATTTAGATTTTTTAGCTAATAAATTGCAAAATACAGAACAAAAAGAAGATGTGGATAGCATGATAGCCATTCAAGATGATATTGATTATATAAAACAAGATATTACAACTATTACCTTTGGAAAATTAGAACCACAGTTACAAAAAGTAATGACAAGGTTAAATACATCGTTATAAAGAAAGTATGATCGTTTGGAGTTCTTTAATAGGAGATTCACTTGCGAGACAACATGAGTAATCAGGACTAGTAGAAATGTAACGTAAGTAAAAGCAATCAGACTCTGAAAAGGAGGCTCGATTGGAAAGTGTGGTAGATAGACTTGAATGAATCGGAATTACAGAAAATGAAGAAAAATCAATAGATAGGCCAAGACCGGTAGCTTTGGCAACAGATTCTTTTCCTGTCCAAATATTAAAAAATGAGGGTACGTGATCAGGTAACGGTTGAGCATTAAGCCATTGAGATTCTAACGGTGTAAAATAACGATTAGCGATACGATGATAAGCAAAATTAGGTTTTATGTATTCGATATCAATGCCAAGAAAAGAATCTGTAGATAGAGTAAGAACTCCCATCGAATGACTATGAGATACCGAAAATGATAGATCCGAAGTAGGTATAAATAGTTTTCCTTTGATCGTTTTTTCAAACGAAATAGCCTGGGGAGAAATTTGTAAAAAATGGGCTAAAATAAATCTTAGATAAACACGTGTAATACAAAATTGATACCGTGCCGAATCAATACGGTAACGATTCATACGATTTTGTTCGAGCTTCGATAAGATAGAGTTATAGGGGAGCTGATTAAAAATATCAGCTGATAATGAGAATATGAAAACAAGATTTTTATGAATTAGCGAGTCGAGGGTATGCTTAGCTAAAAAGGAATCAAGTTTAGTTAAAATATACATAAAAGCCTAAAATTAATAGTGATAGTAATCGAGATAGTATTTAAAAAAATGAAGGTATTTAAATAAAACATTCATTACAATCTCCACCAAATTATTATAAGGGTATCATATCATAATATTGTATTCCCGATACAAAAAATGCTAACAAATAATTAGAAAAGATACTAGCAAGGCTAAAAAAATCAGTAATTAAAACTTAAAAAAGTCAGTACAATTTTGAGTAGCCGCGTAACATTATTTAAATAAAACCATTTACTAGACAACGTTTTGTAAAATGGTTTCAAATTTATTAGCTTCGACTTTAAGAGAATATTGTTGTTGAATCATTTTGCATTGGCTAACACAGTGTTCATAGCAAGCTGGTTCTAAAAGTGTGTCTAACTTGAGTTGCCATTCATCAATAGATGTTATGTCGTCAACTAACAAACCGTTCCCGTTAAAGATTTCTTCAATGCCACCGTTTCGGCTACCAAGAATAGGGATATTGTTATAAGCAGCTTCAATTTGTAGCCGGCCAAACGACTCTGTCGCTTGACTAGGAAAGAGAAGCAGTTTTGTATAGGAGTAAATTTCGGAAACATCTTCTTGAGAGGGGACGATAAGTACATTTTTTAAGGTATCAAAGGGTTGATCAATATAGCCCCACCAACCCTTAACAACCATGAATTGAAGGTGAGGGTTTTGTTGCGCAAGTTGAAAAACAATGTGACTTCCTTTATTTCTATTGGGATTAACAAATAATAAAAATTGGGGGTTAGGCTGAAAGCGAGTGTTAATACACGATGTATTAGGAACCGGATGAATAATGGCTGTTGAACTACGTTTTTTGGGGAACATTGTTTGTTTAAGATACTGACTATTAAGAATAAGTTTATTAAAGGGTTTTAAGTGAGCATGGTTGAGTGAGGCGATATGTTCTGTAAAAAACATGATATTAGTTTGAGAGCCAAATAAAGACCAGTCTGCTTTTTTGAGCCAGGCATCAGAATAGCGGTGCCAGATGATGGAGGGGCTATGGGTGTGAACATAGGTATCACATGCCTGAAAAAACTCCTTATTCTCATAAACATGAAGGGTGATAGAGTTAAACGTAATTGTTAACTGATTCTCGTTAAAATCAAGCGTAAAATTAAATTTGTTTTGCATTTTTTTTAATTCATTAAATGCTTTTTCTTTTGAATTATCAAAAATACAGGTAATGCAATGGAGAGTATGATTCTGAGTACTAAGATAAGAAAGTAAATCTAAATCAAAAATGGCAGCCCCATTAACAGAAAAAGGGAAAGGAGGTCCATAATAGATATAAAAGATAGATAATGATTTTTTTGACATGGTGTAACTTAGTTTAAGCTATAAATAAGAAAATAGCTTATTCTAAGTATAACAATCAATTAAAAATTAGCAATTTAAAGAAAAAATAATAACAGGAATAGCCAGTTCTTCATCAAAATAACATTAAGTTATTTTGAGCCGGGCAGACTCAATTACTTAACTCAAGCCTATACGGCTTTCGCTTATCCTCCTTAATCAGTCGGCGCTCATTCGGTGGCTTGCCAGTTTCCGCTTTGCTTCAACTGGCGCGCCCGGTAGGAGTCGAACCTACGACCTACGGATTAGAAGTCCGTTGCTCTATCCAGCTGAGCTACGGGCGCTAATAGTAAAAGTGATTATAACGAAAAATAATAGTCATGACGATAGTCTAGTATCCTTAAGTAAGAAATAGCTCTATTTTTTAATAAAATACGCTACACTATTTACCATGACATATGAAGAGGCCGTAAAGCAGTTGCAAACCTTAGCAATCAAGAAAGGAATTGATTACCGATTAGATCGATTAAAGCCTGTGTTAAAGGCTTTAGGTAATCCTGAACAACAACTAAATAAAATAATTCATGTAGCAGGAACCAATGGGAAAGGATCAACAATTGCGTTTATGCAAGCCATATGCCAAGAAGCTGGCTATTCAGTAGGGACGTTTACTTCACCTCATCTGGTAAGTTATACCGAACGAATAGCAGTAAATGGGATCCCTATTTCTGAGCAGGATTTTTGTGATCTTTTTGATCAATGTAAAGATAGTATGAAGAATGGGTTAACTGAATTTGAAACGTTAACCATGATGGCATTATTGTATTTTTATAAAAAAAAGCCAGCTATTTGTTTGGTAGAAGTAGGGTTGGGAGGGCGTTTAGATGCAACTAATATCATTATTCCAAATTGCTCTATTATCACGCAAATTGATTATGATCATCAAGCCATACTTGGAGATACCCTAGATAAGATTGCACAAGAAAAAGCGGGTATTATTAAAAAAAATATTCCAATAGTAACTACAAATCAGCAAGACTTAGTTAGCTTAAACGTGATAGATAAAAAAGCAATAGAAAAAGAAGCTCCTATCTGGATGGAAGCGCCCGTAGCAGTGGGAAGTGATTGGTTATTGCAGGGAAAGCATCAAGGGATCAATGCTAGTTTGGCATTACGTGCAATTAAAATAGTATTTCCGAATATAGATGAAGACGCTGTAAACAGGGGCGTAAAAAAGGCCGTTAGTTGGGGGCGTTTTACAAATTTAAAACATAATAATCAAACAGTAATTATAGATGGAGCCCATAATGTCCAAGGGTTAAAATCGTTAAGAGACAATCTAAAACGCTATCATAATACAAAGTCAGTATCTGTTATATTTGGAATTCATTGTTCCAAGTCATTACATATAATGATACCTATCATAAAAACACTAGGAGATACGTTTTATTATTGTGAGTTCGATAAAACATTGGCACATAAAAAAGAGTCTGTAAGTGACTATTTTAACGCATCATTACCACTATATACTTTAGGGGAAGATATGCCAGAAAGCCCCCTAATTGTAATAACGGGAAGTATTTATTTTATTGGGAATTTTTATAAGACAAAAAGGGCAATTAATATATTCTAAAACAGGTATATACTTTACAGTAAGGATTACTTAGGATTAAACTAAACAAACTGAACGTGTATATGACATAGATTATCTATGAAAACATATAACAAAACTAACTTAGAATAAAATAGGTGAAATAATGAAAATATTAAAATCAAAACGAACAAACAATACCGTATCTTTAGAGATAGAAGTTTCATTAGAGATATTAGATGAAGGGATTACAAAAGCCTTTAATAGCATAGTAAAGCAAGCCAAAGTCCCTGGTTTTCGTGCAGGGAAGGTGCCGCGAAACATTTTTGAAAAGCATTATGGAAAAGAAATTTTATTAAAAGATGGGATTACAGAAGCTGTTAATATTACCTATTTAAAAGCGATTCAGGAAGAGAAGTTAGATGTCGTAGATTATCCACAAAATCTATCAATTAATGAATATAAAGAAAATGAACCATTAACATTTACGTGTGATGTTGATGTAAAACCAGAAATAAAGGTAGATAAATATAAAGGTATTAAAGTTGAAAAAGAAGCTGTAGCTATTTCAGAAGATCTGATTCAAGCACAATTACAACAGTTACAAAACTCAGCAGTAGAATATAAAGTAGTTGAAAGGGACGTACAAAAAGAAGATTTATTAAAAGCAAATGTTGAGGCGACTATCGATGGGGAAGGATTTTCAAAATGGACAAAAGAAAATGTGGGAGTTGGTGTAGGTACCAGTATTTTTTCAGAAAAATTTGACGATAATTTAGTAGGTAAAAAAGCAAATGAAGAACTATCTTTTTCAGTAGATTACGATAAAGAATATCACTTAAAAGATGTAGCAGGAAAGAAGGTTGATTTTAAAGTTGTTGTTACAGAAGTAAAAGAAAAATTTGTACCTGAGGTAACGGATGAATTAGTAAGCAAGTTAACACAATTTAAAACAGCCGCAGAATTAAAAGAAAATATTCAGAAATCATTAGAAGATCAGCGAAAAAATGAAGTAGATGAAAAGTTAAAGACAGATTTAATAGATTCTATTATTGATAAGACATCCTTTGATATTCCTGAATCAATGTTGAAATATGAATTAGAACAAGATAAAGCTTATTTTGCAGCAACGATAAAGCAATCAGGGGGTACGATTGAAACTTATTTAAAAATGACACAACAAAGTGAAGAAGATTTTAACAAACAGTTAATGACCAATACAGAAAAGCGTGTAAAGCAACAATTGGTAATAGAAGCTATTGAAAAGAAAGAAGGTATTACCGCTGATGATAAGGATATTAAAGAAGAAATTCAGCGTATGAAACCAGAGGCGACTACGGATGAAAAGATAGCAGAAGAGCGACAAAAGATTAACGAAAATGGGTTAACACAAATGATTAAACAAAAAAAAGTCTTTGATTTCTTGATTGAACATGCCAAAATTGTAGAAAAGAAAGCATAATTTTTAGTAAGAAAATAAGGAGGACATTATGCCATTAGTACCTATGGTTATCGAGCAAACAGGAAGAGGGGAAAGATCTTACGATATCTATTCAAGATTATTAAAAGAGAGAATTATATTTTTACATGAAGCTATTGATGATACCGTAGCAAACTTGGTAATTTCTCAATTATTATTTTTAGAAGCAGAAGATTCTGAAAGAGATGCTTATTTATATATCAATAGTCCTGGTGGAGTTGTGACGGCAGGAATGGCAATTTTTGATACTATGCAGTTTATTAAAACTAAGGTATCAACGATTTGTATGGGACAAGCTGCCTCTATGGGAGCCTTTTTGTTAACAGCAGGTGAACCAGGTCGTCGATATGCCTTGCCAAATTCACGTATTATGTTGCATCAACCATTAGGGGGAGCGCAAGGTCAAGCTACTGATATTGAAATTCAAGCAAAAGAAATTTTAAGAATTAAAGAAGTGCTAAACGATATATTAGCAGAGCGAACGGGACAGCCTCTTAAAAAAATTGTTAAAGATACAGATAGAGACTTTTTTATGTCGGCCTCTGAAGCAAAGAAGTATGGCATTATTGATGACGTTATTACAAAACCAATTAAATAAATAATAATGTCCGACCATAATGATTTATTAGTATGTTCATTTTGCGGGAAGCCGCAACATTTAGTAGCTAAAATCATTGTAGGTCCTAGCTTAAATATTTGTAATGAATGTATTGAATCGTGTCATCAAATTCTAGAATCATCTCAGGATCCTATCCCCGTAAATAATCAAAAGGAAGCAACAGAATCATCAGCTCCCAAACAACCCCTTGTGGCACAATCGGGAAAGAAGACAGAAAAAGAGAAAATCGAATTTACAAAAAAGAATTTACCAAAACCGAAACAAATTCTAAGTGTCTTAAATGATTATATTATTGGTCAAGATAGAGCAAAGCGCGTATTATCAGTCGCAGTTTACAATCATTATAAGCGATTATTTTTTAAGAGTGATGATGCATTAAAAGATATTGAATTACAGAAAAGTAATGTCTTGTTAATTGGAGCAACAGGAACAGGAAAAACATTATTTGCACAAACATTAGCTAACTTTTTAAAAGTACCCTTTACGATCGCAGATGCAACAACATTGACCGAGGCAGGTTATGTTGGAGAAGATGTGGAATCCGCTATATATCGCTTATTACAAGTAGCAGATTACGATGTAAGTTTAGCTGAAAAGGGCATTATCTATATTGACGAGATTGATAAGATTTCAAGAAAATCTGAAAATCCATCCATTACTAGGGATGTCTCTGGCGAAGGGGTTCAGCAAGCATTATTAAAAATGTTAGAGGGTACAACAGTAAATGTTCCTATGAAAGGAGGAAGAAAACATCCTCAACAAGAGTTTATTCAAGTAAATACATCCAATATTTTGTTTATATGCGGAGGGGCCTTTCAGGGATTAGAGCCTATTATTGAACAGCGATTAAATACAAGAAATATTGGGTTTTTGTCAGGATCAGAAACAGGAAATATCCAAAAAGAAAGTATTTTTAAGCATGTATTACAAGAAGATTTATTAAAGTATGGAATTATACCAGAATTAATTGGACGATTACCAATTAATGTAGCCTTAGATGATTTAGATCAAAAAGCATTAGTTAAAATTTTAAAAGAACCTAAAAATGCTATTACAAAACAATATCAAAAACTATTATCAATGGATAATGTCATTATTGAATTTGATGATAAAGCGTTATCTTTAATTGCAACAGTCGCACAAAAACGAAAAGTGGGAGCAAGGGCATTAAGAGGGATAATGGAAGAAATTATGTTAGATTATATGTTTGAAGCGCCAACATCATCTAAGAAAACGATAAAGATAGTAACAAAAGATGTGAAAAACTATATCAAAGAACATATATCAGATGATCTTCAAAAAGAGTTATTAAAGATCGAAAAGTAAACTTAAGATCCCTGTAGATATCTAAGAATGCTTAAGAAGCTGCTGGTTTTGAAATTCTTGAGCGATATAGCTAATGATAGAATCAACCGGAGGTAATGATAGGTGTGAGCAACCACGGGTAAAATAAGAGCCGTAGGTATCTTGAATATTAGTAAAGTATGTTGCTGTATTATGAAGATGGATACTTCCTTGAAAGATAATAGAGTAGCGTGTCTTTTTAAGGGCAAGTCCACATATTTTTTGATTATCAAGTAAACATTCATAGGGATTGTGATAGGCATTACAAAACATAATATTCGATTTAGATTGAGGCTCAGGTAAGTCAGTTGCTAAATCAGTAGGAATACCAGCTTTAATTAAAGCAGCTTGAATAGATTTTGCCATCCATAAGCATCTGTCTTTTAGTTTTTGAGGGAGTAAAGGGTGTTTGATAGGAGCTGCATGAGAAAAGACAATATCACCAGGGCAATGAAAGACAATGCCGCCACCTGTAAGACGATAAGCATGGTCAAATGATAACAGATTTTCTGGAAGAGGACGTTTTTCAGATTGTGTTAAACCATGCGATTTCCAAGTATAAAACCGAAAAAAAAGATGGTTAGAATCAGGCTGGATTAAGGAAAACTGGGTTTCATCATAACGCATATTTTCCTGAGCCGTATGAAATGAGGTTGTATCAAGCATAGATAATAAGAATAGCGAAGGATTAAAAAGATTTAAATCTTTTTTCGAAGAAGATAATGAAAGACCATGTAATCATTGCCTTTATTAAATCCAAACAATTCAGCACAGGCAATAAAAAAAACAGTCCACCCAGACCATTTTTTCTTTAGTTCAGAATGGCCATAGGTGTCTTTAAAAAGGGTAAAAAGTTCTTTTTTTTGCTTAACCAAATTATTGAGCCAGGCATTAGCTGTTTTTTGATAGTGAATACCATTAACACGCCATTTATGAGCAATTAGAAGATCTTTTTCAAAGTAACTAAACAGGGATTCTGAGGGCATAACACCCCCTGAAAAAAAGTGCCTAGCGATCCAATCTGTAGCAGATTGGTTAACGAAAGGATAAGATACATATTTATGGCCAAAGATATGGATAAAAATATAGCCATCACGATGAAGCCATGTATTTAATTTTTCAAATAATAATTGATAGTTAGATAAATGTTCAAACATTTCTATCGAGATAATTCGATCAAATGTTTCATCAGTAGAAAACTCTGTAATATTTTCAGTGATAACAGTTACATTGTTAAGATTATGAAGAGAAAGTTGTGATTCAATATAGTCTTTTTGTTCAGAAGAATTTGACATGGCAAGAATTGTACTATTAGGAAATTGTTTTGCCATAAATAAGGTTAACGATCCCCAACCACAGCCTAACTCTAGGATACGGTGCCCATCTTCAATTTTAGAGCGGAAAACAGTGAGGTCTAGCATGGCTTGTTCAGCATCTGATAGAGACTTGCAGTCTTTATCCCAATAGCAACAAGAGTATTTTAAATGGTCGCCTAAAACAGATTGAAAAAATTTAGGAGGGACACAATAATGTTGTTCATTGGCATCTTCTGTATGAGTAGCAAGGGGACCTTGAGATAAAAAAGAGATCATAGATTGATTATCTTTACCTCGATGGTAATACAATGCAAGTTCACGCCTAACTTTTTTAAAAACTAAAAAGCGAATGATGAGTCGATAAAGCCAGATAGGAATAATATTAAAAGTAATTAATCTATCAACCCAGGTCATGAGTTAAATCTCAAAAAGGGGATAGGAAAAATCATAGGTGTTGACTCTTGGTAGGCTTTGTAAGCATTACCTTTTTTAGTTAAACTGATGTTTTCAGAAATACGACCTGTAATAAATCTCATAATACTATAGAGTAATACAGGCGATGCAAAAACCAAAATGATTTTTGAATATAAGAATGTATATAAGGAAACCCCAAACCAAAACAAAATATCAAAAAAGTAATTAGGATGACGAGAAAAGCGCCATAAACCAATCTTGCAAATAGTGTCATTAGATGCGGTTTTTTTAAACATCAATAATTGGTAATCAGAAAGCGCTTCTCCAACTATCCCAATTAATGAAATAACAATAGGGGTAATAAGAAAAGGGGTATTAGTATTCGTAAATAATAATGGAATAAATGAAATAGATAAGCATGCTTGTAAAAATCCTTGAAACCAGTAATTAAATAAAACTTTCAAAGATGATTTTTCTTTCCAGTTAGCTTTAATCGCTTCATAGCGATGATCAAGGTGGTTATGTTTAAGACGAGTAAAGAAAATAAAAGAACTTAAGCGTAAAGACCATAAACAAACAACAAAAATAAGTGTGGGGTAGATATAATCTATTTGGTTCTGGGCAGCGGTGAATTGTGGGAGAAAATAAATATAATCATAAATAATCAGGGCGCTAAAACCTAATGCCCAGGTCATATCAATGATACTCATATTACGATAATATAAATAAATACACCATGTAAGTGTTGTTAATAAAAGTGATATCAAGAGGTGGTGAAGAAAAATGATTAGGATGGTCATTTTTTATCAAAAACTAAATGGTAGTCACGGACTTGATCTGCTTGAAATCCAGCTTGGCAATATTCAAAATAATAGAGCCATTTTCGAATAAACGTATCATCAAAACCAAGAGATTTTACAGTTTCAATATTCTTAAGAAGTGTTATTTTCCAGTCTTCTAAAGTTTGAATATAATGAGGTCCAATATTTTCTGAGAATGTAAGAGAGAGGTTGGTGTTTTTGATAATCTCTTTGATATGACTTACCGAAGGGAGATGTCCCCCAGGAAAAATATATTTTTGAATCCAGTCCGTTTTAGATTTATAGGTATGATAAATCTCATCACGAATGGTAATGCTTTGTATAAATGCTTTGCCAGATTCTGTTAGTAAATCATTAATTTTGTTAAAATAAGTAGGCAGATATTTATGACCTACGGCCTCAATCATTTCTATAGAAATAACGCGATCAAAGGTACCATCAAGGTGGCGGTAATCTTGAAAAAGTAGCGTAATTTTATCAGTTAAATTTAAATTTTTAATTTTTTCTTTAACATAATTAAATTGTTCTTTTGAAATTGTAACGGTAGTAACACGACAGTTATGTTTGGTAGCAAGTTCAATGGCTAAAGAACCCCAGCCAGATCCAATTTCTAAAATATGCATACCAGACTTTATATCACTAGTTTCAATAATTTTCTGAATTTTTTCTTTTTGTGCATCAAATAAGGAGGTTTTTTTGTCGGGATAAAAGGCACATGAATACATCATGGTATCATCTAGAAAGCATTTGAAAAAATCGTTACTTAAATCATAATGTTTTCCAATATTTTTTTTGCTATTGCTAATATGATTACGGTTTAAAAAATGTTGAAATATTAACAATAACTTTATTGGAAAAGAAACCCATGAAGTAAGAGTGGGAGATGTTTTTAAGCTTTTAAGAAAAATAAGTAGTAACGTTTTAACGTCATTAGATTCCCATTCATTTAACATAAAAGATTCACCAAGACCGATATCTTGACGTAATGCTACACGAGAAAAAAAGCGATAATCTTTAATCCAGACAGTAGCATCCTCAGAACGAGAGGGGTCTCCAAAAGATTGAGTAATACCGGACGGTAACGTAACAGAAATATGATAATCTTTAATATGCTTTAACTGAGATAAGATAAGTTTCATATGCAGGTATTGCATAAAGCCAGGTTTTTTAGAGAGAAAAGAATCAGGATGTTTTATTTTCATTTTTTGTTTTATTGGTAAATATTTTTTAAATTTTAAATTAAAAGCTTGGAAAAGTATACGAAGAAAAGTAGCAAAGCATGTCCATGGAAATGTAAGCGATAGCTTTATTGTTGTAAGAGAACTCATATGAACGTGAGACCCTTTAAGGGAGGCATGTAACAACAGCTGATCATCTTTTTTGTAATCAATGATAAAGATCATGGAGGATTGGTAAGGAGTAAGTTTAAAGTCATAAGAGCCTTCGATATCGAAAAAGGGAGAGACATAAAATTCTTTATTGGTTGATGTGTTAATAAACTTTCCAATGTCATTACAGGTAAGAATATAGGGGTGCCGTTCTCCAAAGGTATTATTAACCTCTGCGATAATATACGTAAGCGTATCATTGGCATAGCAGTAATAAAAACTAACAGGGTTAAAACAGTATCCTAGACAGCGAGCCGAAGTAAATAGGCGTATCGAAGTAATGGGAGTATTATGGTTGTGTTCTTGTAATAAAGAGCGAATTTTTTCGGAGATAGTTTGTTTGGTATCTTTTAAATAGTCACGATCATAAATACTAAATAGATTAAATCGATTATAGCTAAAAAAAAGATTTTTTTTAGCTATAGAATCAATAGAATCGCAATCGAGTCCAAAAAAAAAGGCTGGATAGGTAAAGGCATGCGTTGTGGGATGAAAGCGTTTATGAAATAAGGTGCCAATAAAAATATCACTCATTAAAATGTTATTCCAAATTGTTTGGCAATATCAGCGCCAGAGCACGCTGCATCTTCATGAAATCCGTATTTGAAATAACTTCCACAAAAAAATGTATGATGTTTATTGTTAAGAGAAGGGAGTTCTTTTTGAGTAGCAATACTGGTCTTATTAAAGCAAGGATGAGTATAGGTAAGATCTTTGATAATGTGGGGATCTGGAATAGGTGATTGAGGGTTTAATGTAACAATATAGGGTGTTTTAGATTGTAATGATTGTAAGCGATTCATGTAGTAGCTTACGCTAACGGGAGAATCGTTCTGTTGAGATGTTTGCAGGTAGTTCCAAGAAGCCCAGCATTGTTTTTTTGGGGGGAGTTGAGATGGATCGGTATGAAATAGAGTATGGTTAGTTGAATAAGACCAAGCGCCGAGTAATCGTTTTTCATCATCAGTGGGATTTTCTAGTAGTGCTAGCGCTTCATTAGCGTGGGTAGCGATAACAACGTAATCACAGAAGCATTCTTGATTATCTTCAGTTTGGATACGAACACCATTATCAAAACGTGTAATAGAGGTTGCCGCATTGTTGAGTGAAACGTTAGGAAGTTTATTAATAATTGCATTAACATAGGTTCGAGAACCGCCTTTGATTGTATACCAGCTTGGTCTGTTACTAACTTGTAGTAAGCCATGATTACGCCAAAAATGAAGAAAGGTATGTGTTGGCATAGCCATTGTTTCATCAAACGAAGCAGACCAAATTGCGGACCCCATCGGAATCACGTAGTAGCGAATAAGAGAATCGCTGAACTTATGGCGATTAAGGTAGTTACCTAAAGTATCAGGGAGTTCAGTATTGGACGTAATATCAAAAGACGCTTGGTGATTAAAGCGTAGAATTTCAGAGATAAGACGATAAAAAGAAGGTGAAAACCAGTTACGTTTTTGAGCAAATAGTCCCCAGGGAACATCAGAGGAGTACATGAAGTAAGGATTTTTGCTAACATAACTAAAAGACATGTCAGATAATGTATAGGGAACATCAAGCGCTTTAAGTAGTGATAAAAATACGGGATAATTTTGTTTGTTAAAGACAATAAAGCCTGTATCAACAGGGGTTCCTGCATCAGCTCCGTTAGAGATAGTTATGGTGTTAGCATGTCCTCCAAAATAGTGATTTTTTTCAAATAAATGGACGTTAAATTTTTTAGATAGTAAATAAGCCGCTGTTAAACCAGCAACGCCCGCGCCAACAACAGCAATTTTTTTATTAGTATCATGGATATCCATTACATGATAGTGTAACGAAAAAGTGATAAATTAAAAATAATACTTCATGCCCAAGGCAAATTTGAGGCCTGTATAATTATTGTCGGTATTAGTTGAATCGTTAAAAGTTAAGCCTGTTTCTACAAAGTAAAACAATTGATCAAGAAACGTCGATAAATTATAACCTAATGCATATACGCTAAATAAAAGGTAGCTCGCAGGAGGTAGTTTAGGGGGGGTTCCTCTAAACTTAAATTCTGCACCAAAAGGAATTTCAGTATTGTTTGTTATGGTACCGTTAATATCGCTGTGAATAAAGCCAAAGCCATAATATAAGCGAAATAGGGTGTGTTTAGTGAATTGATTATTAAAGTAGTTGATAAAGCGTAGCCCTCCTACAAAATTTTTTGAAGTATTAGATTGATACATCCAAAAAATAGTTTGAATTGTGAGCGGGTCAATATCATATGAAAGTTTTAAACCACTTCGAGATGATAAATAAAGCCCAACACCAAAGTTTCCTTTCTTGCTTAGGGTATAAGAAGCGAATTTTTTTTGTTTGTTACTATCAATAATTTCTTTCGATAAGTTATGGTCAAGTTTAACAGAGATGGTAGTCACTTTTTTATCATTGGAAATATCAATGAGTTCTGAATAGATTTCAGTGCCATTATCTTCAACTGTAAGAAGATAAGTCCCTGTCTCAATTTTATAATTAGTAACAACAGAAATACCAATATCAACTTTATTAAGTTTGATAATAGCTGTATCTGAGTCAGTAATAACATTTAACATTTCAGCATAATTAAATGTAATAAAAGAGAAAATAAATGTAATTGTAATAAATATATATTTAATCATTTAGATATGAATCCTAAATATTTTATGATTTAGAAAAATTTAAACATAATTTAATAGTAATGTATAGCTTTATTTTAAGTAGTGTATTGATTTAGAGGTAGGGAGTTATCCCATATAAATATTGCAAAGATGAAAAGTAATTGAAATTTTTTGTCTCTAAAACACGATAACTAGATAAAGCCTTGAAATAAAAGGCAGTAATAAAAAAGAAACTATTATGTTAACAAAACAAGAATTTAAAATAGCTTATTTATTAAATCGATTTACATTTGCCACTGGGAATCTTCGTTGGAATTGGAAAAAACCAGCTTCCTTTACATCTCAACTACTTTCTCTATTCTAGGGGAAATTAGTATCACCATTTAGTAATTATTATGTGACTGAATTCTAAAGTTTAATTTCCTCTAGCTAACCTAAAAAACACCATTATTCGGTGTTTTTTAATTTATCACATAAAAAAAATAATAAAAAATAGGAGTGTCTTTATGTATTTTAAAAATTTTTTACTTTGGTCGGTAGTTTTTGGCAGAGGTCCAACTAAAGCGAGAGCTCAAGATAATAATAATAAGGTAGCAGCTTGTCCTAAATTGATTGTTCAGTGTAATAGTTTTAATACTGAAATAATTTTTACCACAAAGTATGGGCAGGAGGCCAGTAGGAAATATAGTGATGGAATAAATAATTTTACTGAAAATTATTTTTTTCCACACATAAGTGGAGAAAATATTTGTAAAAATGTAAGGAAGGATACTGACAAGGAATCTGCCTTGGATGGCGATAATTTTGATTGGGATAGATGCCGTGAAGAAGGTAACGAATTTGGTACCTGTGCAGATTTTGTAGATGAGGTATTGGAAGATCATGTTAAAGTTGAATCTGACCCTACTTCTGTTCCTACAGAAGCCCCTGCTCCTAAACCTACAGAAGCCCCTGTTCCTAAACCTACAGAAGTCCCTGTT
>CETH01054852.1_pt1 | contig 19295 bp, 13 predicted proteins | sample 361461 | NCBI WGS metagenome assembly CETH01 (sample SAMEA2622695, study PRJEB7988) | marine metagenome | isolation source: saline water (ENVO:00002010), including
TTCTGACCTTGGTTATACAACAGGAATGGTTGGCAAGTGGCACCTTGAAATAGATCAAAATTCAAAGCCATGGTTTAAAGAAAACTTTCCTAATACACCCATAAGTGAGTTTAACCCAGGAAGGTTACCTTCATCGCTAAAGGAGCGATATTACCCGTCATCAAAAGGTTATAAATACAACTATTTCGGTTACGCAAACCGTTACTGGGCTAACTATGACCTTAAGGGCAATCAAACCCAGTTGGGCTGGATAAGTAATTCTGACTACAGGTTAGATGTCGTTTCAGACGCAGCGACGCAATTTATAGATATAAACCACGATGAGCCGTTTTATCTTCATGTTGCTCATTACGCACCACATGTACCTTTAGAGGCAACGGAAGATTACTTATCACTGTTCCCTGGGCAGTCATCTAATCGGCGTAGATACGCGTTGGCAATGATGTACGCAGTAGATGCAGGTGTAGGCAGCATAGTATCTAAGCTTGAAGAATATGGAATACTGGAAAACACTATTATCGCTTTTATCAGTGACAATGGTGCTCCAATAGGACTCGACTTTACTGATGCTCCCATAACAGAAAAAGAGGCTTGGAACGGTTCATTGAATGCGCCATTGCTGGGTGAGAAAGGTATGTTGACTGATGGGGGGATAAAAGTGCCCTTTATTGTCCATTGGCCTGAAAAGCTTCAAAGCAATACCGTTATAGATGAGCCCGTTATTAGTTTAGATGTGCTGTACTCTGCTATTAAACGTGCAGGTGCTTCTGAAACTGTTTTATCAGAACTCGACGGTGTTGATATTTTTCCAACTCAAGGTTTTGACAAAAGCGCTCTTATGAACCGCCCGCTTTTTTGGCGTTTTTGGAATCAGTCAGCAGTTCGTCTTGGTAATTATAAGTATCTTAAAGTGGGCGCAGAGCACGAGTTTTTATTTGATATGGCTTCAGACGAGGCAGTTTCTAATAACTTAATGTCAGACATGCCAGACAAAGCAGAAGAACTTAAGAGCTTGTACGAGGCTTGGAATGCGGAGATGTTTAGGCAGCCCCAACAAAACGCACTTAACTCTCAGGAGCGGGAGTGGTTGTCCTTTTATTTAACGCCTTAACGCTTTACCTTGGTGGGAGACTCGAATCGCGTTTTACATTGCTTTTTAAAGCCTCATTTTATTTAAATGGTGTTATAGATTTAACTAAGTTGTAGAACTCTGATGTTCATCAGGGTTATGCACTTATTGCGGTTGTCAGTGAGCCTGCAAATGGTAATATTAACCAATACAAACCTTTCAATGCCCACCGAACATTTTCTATTAGATAGGACAAAATGGAAGCAGCAAATTACCCATTATTTTTTATTCATATATCTAAAACTGCAGGTTCTAGTTTCCGCGTAGCGGCCGAGCGCTACTTCGGTAAAGAGCATGTCTTCTATGATTATGGGCCTAAAGCAAATGAGACTAACCCAGACATACGAAAGTTAGATTATGAAAAGCGTGACCGCTACGCAGCCGGAATGAAGATAGTAGAAAAAGCTAAATTCCTTACAGGGCACATTAATCATCCTAAATATGCGCCATTTATTCCGGCTAAGAATGCAATCACCTTCGTTCGTGATCCTATTCAACAGGTTCGTTCTCATTACGAGCATTTTACCCGCCACCACCGTTATAAACGTTCGTTCACCGAATTCGTAAATGAACCGCGATTTAAAAACGTACAATATAAAGCGTTTCAAGGCACGTGGCCTGACGCTATTGGTTTTATAGGTTTGACAGAACGTTACAATGAATCATTAGCACTCATTAATAAAATGTATTCCATTGATATTCAAGGATTGGATATCAATAAAAATACAGAGAAAAAATCTTCAAGCTATGAATTATCAGAAGAAGAGATTGCGCTTATAAAAAAGCACAATAAAGAAGATTTTAAGCTTTATGAATATGCACTTACACGTTTTGAACGGCAAAAGCTGGCTATAGAATCTGATACTCCTTTTATTCGCTTTGGTAAGACAAACATGGCTGCAAGTGATGAAGGCAAAATGATGAAAGGTTGGGCAGCAGATTATGACAGTCAGTCTCCTGTAGTCATTGACGTGCGTATTGGTAAGAAAAAAATTGCCGAAATACCAGCCAGTGAATACAGAAGTACCGCTAATGAACGAAACATTCATCGAAATGGTTTTGTTGGATTTAGTTTTACTTACCCATCTAAACTTAAAGCTGGCACTCGCATAGATTTTATGGCGAGTGCAAACGGGCTATTACTTATGAGTGATACCGTACGTTTTTAACGTCACGAGCTTTGTACGTTCAGTTTGTCAAACTAGAAATTGCTTTCGACGAACTTTTTGTTTTTACAATTTTTAAGTTACTTATTTAAATGACAATAATAAGTTGAACTTAGTACAAACAGTCTGTGGATGGTAACTATTAATACTCTTTTAGTAACGCATTAACTGGAACATTTATTCAAATTCGACATTTGAAAGTAGCAAATGAAGTAGAGCAAAGAAAAGAACTAATGACGACCACTGATATATCAAGAAAAACTCAATTTTTTAATTACAATAATTCTTTTAGAGGAAAATTGCCCGAGTGGTGCAATTCTCTGTTACCAACTATTGATGTTGGGCACAAGACCGTACCGAATGCTTTGGTTACGAAGGGGGCACTTGATGGGTGGCCTCGCAGTTTGATATCCGGAGTGTTTGATGAAGAGTTGAATGAAGTTAATGAAAGTGTGTTTGTTCGCGGGTACAGAGTTTCTTTCCCCCGAGATATAACCCAACTTCAGATAGAAAGTTTAAGTAAAAAGAAAGGTCAGTGTGTCTACTTAGGGTGGTTTATTACGCATTATGGGCACTTTATTACCGAGTCAATTTCAAGAATGTGGTGGCTAGCGAAATACAGAGACGAAATTAAAAACTGTGTTTTCCTTGTTCATGCCAACTTTAAGAGCCCAAATGACTTTCCTATGCATGTGAAGGAAACGTTAAATGCGTTTGGCGTTTCTTTATCGCAAATTGAATTAATTGATGATGATATGATTTGTGAATCACTTATCGTGCCTAGTCAATCAATAGTTCTCGATTATTCTATTTCAGAGTTTCAGTTAGACACTTGGAATGAAATAAAAACTAAGCTATACAAAGAATCAGCAAACAAGCCTAAGCGAAAAGTTTATCTTTCAAGAAAATATCAGGACCAGAAAGATACAAGTCGCAAGTTCAATGACATTGACGTTGAGGAAGTATTTAAGAGATATGGCTTTGAAATAGTTTATCCTGAGCTGCTTTCATTTCAAGAGCAGGTTCAAATATATGCCGAAACCGAAATATTAGCTGGGCCAGTTGGTAGTGCGATGCATAATGCAGCTTTCATGAGTGAAAATAGTACTGTTCTAATTTTAGCTCCTAACTCTTTTCTTTTTAAGACAGATGCTCATATATCTAACGTTAAAAAACACAATCTTTATTACTTTTTACATGACACAGGAAGTACGGATATCAAGCGCGTTAACTACGAAATAAATATTGCTGAATTATCAAATTTTTTAGCGCAAGAATTACCCTCGGTTACAGACAAATAGAGTGTGATACGTTATCACTATCGTTAAACGAAACCAAAGTTGAACCGGGTAAGATGGTGCAACTAAATCGAAAATTATGTTTTGCAGTGAAATATTCGTTGAGCGCTTCTGAGTAATCAGAAGCGCTTCATAGTGACAAAAGTTATAGATGCTACTGGCTGGCTAAGCCAGTTAGGTTTAAAGAAGGCGATACCAAGTTTTTGGTTAGAAATTCACTATAACTTTCCGCATTGTTTTTTCTAATAAGGTCATATTTATTGGCGTCTTCTTCCGACCACTTACACCAATCTACTAGCTCCTCTTTCGAAAGTTTCTCTATTTCTTTATACCTAACAAATGGGATGCCTGTTGTATCGGATAGCTCTTCAGTACGGGAGTCAATAGCAATAACCTTCCCGGGTACGCCCGCCTGAATGGGTAAGGCTACGCCGTGATACCTTGGTCCAATGGCTAGAGTAAATCGTTTAGAGTAAAGCATCCAGTTTTGTGCATCAGCGAATAGAACGCCATGTGAACGGAACCAATCGCAAATTGTTTCCCAACTGCCCATAAAACCGTAAATCTTTTCTAACCTTTCCCTTTGGTTATCTTCAATAACTTCACCCTCTGCAAGTGCTAGTTGCACTAAACTAACCGGATGTTGAAGAACATAATCTCCTTTATATTCATTAACTATTTCAACTAGTGTTTTTTCTAATGTGTAAGACGCGTGCCAAGGGTTACCTGCAGCAGTAAGCACTCTAAAGTGTTGGGCTGTTTCTTGGTGCTTCAAGCATTTCTTGCCTACATTGAGCTCTGTAGATATAAACTGCGAAGGACAACCATATGGAAGAGATTCTACACCAAGTTTCTCTAGCACCTCGGTAGTGAAAGGACCCCTTGTGATGATATTCGGTACATCGGGCTTAGTTCTCAGCTTTTTAGATAGTTCAAGAAGCCTGATAGTGCCTTCGGGCACATCTGGGTGTTCACCTATGCTGTTGCTCTGCGCTCCCAAACCGATGAATAATGTAGGAAGGTTGAAGGCTGTTAATCGATCTGCCCAGGAGCCTAAATCAACATGAGCACCAATCTGGTTAGCGCAGCAAATAATTAATAGGTCATAGTATTCATTAACAGCCTCAGGGTTATCTCCCCAATGCACTTCACCGACTTTCTCGGCTGTAACTATATTTTTAATTCCTTGAACAAAAGCAACATTACCAGTGTTGCCGCCGGTTGCCGCCATCCAGCGTTCAGAGTTGGCGAATGCTAACTCAGTTGATACAAACTTATCGATGTTTTGTAAGTTTGTGATAATTCCTATTTTCATTCAGACGGTACCAATAATTTTAGTAGTTAAAAAATTTGATGTGCGATTCAGCACATTCCATGTAATTTAATGGTTTAACAATGTTTTTGCTGCATTGTTCCCATAAAGTAGAAGACTTCGCGGCATGTAGCATTTTACTAGCAAGATCTACGGGATTTCGGGCGCTAAAATGAAGACCATCAATGTTATCGCGTACCTTTTCTTTCATTCCACCAATGTCTGATACAATCAATGGCCGACCTGCAACAAATGCCTCTTGGATCACCATGGGTGAGTTTTCCCACCAAATTGAAGGCACTATAACCCAGTCTATGGCTCTCATTCTTTCCATTTGCTCGTCGGGGCGGTATGGCCCAACCCAACGTAAGCAACCTTCTTTTATGAGTTTCTTTGCTAGCTTTTGTACTTTCTCTTTAAACTCGCCACTTTGTTGTTCTAAATTAGCGCCGTGAATTTCAACAATAAGAGAGTCTCGTTCTCCTTTTTTCATGCTCTTTAGTGCTTCTAGAAGAATATCTATACCCTTATATGGATTCACTTGACCAAAATAGCCAAATCTATTGCGTGTTTCACCATCATTAAGCGTTCTGGCAGGCAATGTAGGCTCGTCAGCTTGCCCATTCTCTATCATTACAATATTGTTTTCGTCTATGCCCCAATCAATATAACGCTGGCGTAAAAACTCAGACGGAGAAATAAATCCATCAGCAAGATCAAAAGTGGATTTAAAGTGATGCTTGCGTAGCCAAAAATCTTCGGCTGTGTTTTCTGGGAAGCAACCTCTACACTCATCAAAACTTTCACTACTGCATAACTTCATTCCTTCACCTGTTTTCACCATTTGGCCATTGTGCTTACAAATGGCCATGTACTCGTGAAGGGTTAGGTAAACTTTAATGTTGCTATCAAACTTTTTAATTGCGCGTATGAACTCAAGCCCGATATGCGCGTAATGATGAATATGTACAATGGTAGGCTTTAATGATTTAAGCAAATCAACAAACCATGTGGTTACAGATTCTTGATGTGCAGATTTCATTAAATGCCAATCGGCCACACCTTGTTCCCACAGGTATTCGTTGTCACGGCGCTTGTGAATTTGACCTGTAACGCCTCGACCGCGGTCGGCGCGTGCTAAAAACCAAGTATCTTCTACGTCGTCATTTTTCTTGAATGCTTCGAACAAGTTATACGCTGCAATTTCAGCACCGCCCAAACTAAAGTCAGGGTGACCATGAGATACGACTAAAATTCTTTGTTTCATGTGCTTAGTTGCTTCCTTTTAACTTTTGCTAGCGCTTTGTTGGAGTAATGAAGACCATTTATTTTGATGGCGGGTGGCATTGTATATTACCACCTTGGTTCTAAAATCGGGAGCGCCAGTCAAGTTAAACGATTGACGTTCTAAATGTGTTAATTCAACAGTGGGAACGTATACGCAATGCTTGCCTTGCTCTCGTATTTTGAAACACAAGTCAGAATCTTCGAAGTCGCCTATTAGGTAACCGTTATCCCAGCCGCCTATGAAATCGAATAGTGTGCGAGTCATAAGCATACATGCACCAGTCACGGCAGGGACTATAGTCGCTTCAATATGTGGATCTAAACTAGAGTCTATGCCCATGTTAGGGTGGTGGTTGGTCCAAATAGATAATTCATTTCTGTAAACGAATTCCATACCAGCGTGCTGAATAGAACCGTCTGCAAATAAAAGTCTTGGAGAAACAACGCCATAGTCAGAGTTACTATTTAAAACATCAGTAAGCTGCTCAACCCAGCCAGGATTCGTAGGGAACGCGTCGCTATTTAAAAATAGAAGATAATGTGCATTAGCATATTCAACACCCAAATTATTGGCACCTGAAAAACCTCTATTTAATCCGCCCCACACAACCTTAAACGGTATACCGTAAAGTGCGTAGATATCACGAGAAAGCTTCTTAAATGGTTCAACCAAAAAAGGGTCGTCGATAACGTAAATTAACTCACAATGGTTTTGGATGAACAGATCTTTTGAGAAACACTGCATTTGCGCTTCTACAAAATCAACTCTGCCGTATAGGGGAATAATTATGCTTGCTTCAGGACTGCTACACTCCCCAAAACTATATACTTCGTGCGGCATCGCAGATATAGCTTTATTTTTTTGCGCTATAGCACTAGATATTAAAGGCTCATCAATTTTGCTAATGCGCTTGGGCAGTTCTGATAATGGTGTATTTATTGAAGCTAAAAATTCAGCCAGCTTTTTAGGCGCAGAATCTACCCGCTCAACATTACATTGCGCCACTTCGTGAGCACCTTGTGACGACAAAGCATATATTCTTAAAATAGTGTCAGGATTACATGCGGTAAGCGCTTGTACAAACCCCGTATATGGAAGCGCGTCAGTCATCTCATCTTCAAACGCATCGTATACATCTTGACGATATTGGAAGAAAGCCGAGCGCATTGGAAGGACTTCACCCTGATTGGTTTCAAACCAAACGAAAGAGTCAGGCTTACGGATAACCCAACCTAAAGCAATTGCCTCTTTCCCGCTACCTGTAGCTTTCGCGGTCTCCAAGAAAGCCTTCACATGTGGATGTGGGCCATTCGCTTTAGGAACAACTTTCGTCCAATTGGCGAAACGCTCGAACTGTTGGGACGTGAATGCTAACTCACTACCCAAGATATCAGAAGCCTCTTTAAAGTACCTTGAATTATGATATTCATCATCGGATTGATTCGACGCATTCACCAATGCACGTAAACTGCCGTCGCCGCCAACACCTACAAGGCCTTCGTTTCTTCCTTCATTTCTTCCGTAGTAAAGGTAATGGAAAAAAGGGTTAACTCCGGACGCTACTACATCCGGATAAGCCTGCATATACTTACTAGTAGAAAACCACTCACATGGGTCTAGCCCTTCCTTCCAACCTTCGTCTACAAAATGAGTAAGATGGTCATCTGTGGTAAGGAAGGTGTATTTCTGGGCGTAGAATTCAGCGTTAAATTCGCTTTCTATTGTGCTTTTAATAAGATTAGGGGTTATCTCCCCCTTATTTTTTTTGAAAACGTTTAGCACTTACTTCTCCATGTCGGGCTTTTGAATATTCTAAATCAACAGTTCTAAAATTTTACTACATACATAAAGGCGAGTGCAAAAATAACTCCGATTTAGAGCCTTTGTAGAAAAGCGCACCATAGGGAGAAAGCCGCCTTTTTTCTTACTAGTTTGCAGTACAAAACGTCGGAGTGCTGAAGTACACTAAGGAATAAATAGTTACATGAAAGATATTAGCTAATGGACGACTCATCTCTGAAACCCGGCGATAAACATTACAGGGCCTATATTGGGCCCCCTTTACAGTATGACTTTATGGGAGCAACCCAGTTCCGCTTGCTCTGTTCGCTGGGGTTAAGGGCTCATCATAAAGTGTTAGATTTAGGCTGTGGCTCTCTGCGAGCCGGAAGATTCTTAATCAATTACCTTGAACCTGGAAACTATTGCGGAATAGAGCCTAACAAATGGTTGATTGATGAAGGAATTAAAGAGCAGGTAGGCGATTCACTTATAGCAATAAAAAAGCCCCGGTTTGATACCAACTCTGAATTTAATACCACAGTATTCGCTCAAAATTTCGATTTCATAATCGCTCAATCTATTTTTTCTCACACGGGCAATGACTTAATACCAGACGCGCTGAGCAATATATATAAGTCATTAAACGATAACGGCATTGCTTTACTTGCCTTTATAAAGGGTGAGAAAGATTTTGGTGGTGATGGCTGGATATACCCTGAATGTGTAGAGTTCACGCTACCCAAGATATACGAATTTGCAGCTAACGCCGGTTTCCAAGTTCAAGAATTGCCTTGGTATCACCCGCGTCAAACGTGGTTTTACTTCATTAAGAACGATGAAAAAAAACTGAGATCTGAAGAGCTAAAACACCTATCCGGCGCAGTGCTCCACGATAAAACGTTTGAAAAAAGCCTACATGTCAAAGTTGAAAATAGACAAGATGATAGCTTACATGATAAACCCGTCAATGATGTAAGTAAGACGCTTATTTGTACAGGTTTTCATCGTAGTGCTACGTCTGCTACAGCCAATTACCTAAACAATGCAGGGTTGCATATGGGTAATGAGCTAATGGGAAATAGTATCAGTAATCCCAAGGGGCATTTTGAAGACTGGGCTGTAGTTCGATTGCATGATGAACAGTTAGCAAAGAATGATACAGACTGGCAATACCATGATGAAGTACCTTTAGATATAGCGCCTGATTTTCTTAATAAATATATTAAGCTACGAAATTCACACCACTCTGTTTGGGGGGTGAAAGACCCTAGAGCTTGCTTATTTCTGAATGAATGGAATGAAGCGCTAGAAGGGCAGGGCAACTTCCTGTTCGTTGCAAGGCACTGGAGCAGCTGTATTGAATCCCTTCTGCACCGGCATAGTAGAGAGTTTGCCCAACAGCTGCCTGAAAACTTAGAAAACGACAAGCGACTTGAATTTTGGCGAAAACCAGATTTAGCTGCGAAAATGTGGTTGGCGTACAACCAAAGATTATTAGCATTTGCCAAAAAACATCCGAGTAAATCGTTAATAGTAACGCAACGAGCACTATTTAATGGTGCGCCTATTTTAAAAACGCTTAATAGCAAATTTAAATTAGGTTTGAATGAGTCGGCTGAAAGCCCAATTGAAAACAAGATGCTTAGAGACCAAGCATCATCACTTATTCCAGATATGTTATCAAGCCATTTAAAGGCTAGGTTAGAACGTGTATGGCATGAATTACTAGAATGTGCTGAGTTAAGACATACAGACGAAGATGCGGTTTATTTCACCCCTGAATTCACATCAATCAGTCAACTACCGGCAAGTTTTAGAGAAGCCTATTTATCTAAATGCCGTGAGTTAGCCAAAGAAAGTAACACACCGAAAGAAACACCAACTCTTGAAATAGCATGGCCAAAAGAAAAAACGGAAGAAGTGGTAACTCATTGGCTAAGCAAATACCCCAGAAAGAACTTAACCGAAGCGCAGTTAACACAAGTCCACAATTTTATAGAAGAACACTTTCCTTTATCAGCTAATATTTGGTTAGAAATGGCTAAGGTTTATCAGCAGAAAGCGTGTTATAACGAAGCTATTAGTTGCTTTCAACAGGCAGTAACGTTAGGTGCTCAGTTCCCTTATATCAACATGCATTTAGGGCAGTGTTACCAGCGATTGGATAAACCCGTAGAAGCTTGTTTTTATTTAGACAAAGCGCTTAAGCAGAACCCTAATAATGCAAATTTTTATGTAGCTAAAGCGCAGTTTTTGATAGAGCGTGGCGAAGGGGATAGCGCGGAGCAGAGCCTTCGCAATGGGATAGATTTGTTGGGGTATTTACCGCCTTTAGTTATAAAGCTAAGTAATTATTTGCTTAATACACAGCGCTTTGAAGAAGTTGGCACTTTACTTGATTCTTGTACTAACCAAAGCCACTCTGGGCTAGCTTCGCTTAGGAGTAGGCTAGCGCTTCAAAATGATTATGATAAAGGTATTGAGATTTATCATAGAGAGTTTAAAGAAGTAGTTAAAGAGCAAAGCCAGTTTGTTTGGATAGCTGAAGCTGCACGCTTTATTGGTAGTAGTACTAGCGAAATGGATTTTTTATGCAGAATTTTTTCAATGTGGATTCTTATTAAAAGCGTTCCCGCTCGGTAATCACAACATTCCATTTATAAGTTTAGCTAAGGCATGGCTGTTCTCTTTGCTAAGGAGAATAGCCATGCAGCAACAAAATAGAAGAGAAACCCAAAGCTGATTCGATTTTTTTATTTTGCGCAACACATGTCAAACGCTATCCATGAGAGAAACTAACGAGGAATACTCACACGTTTTTCTTTGCTAAAGGGTTTCCAAAATACGTTCCTGGCTCGGTTATACTTTTATTAACGAGGCTATTTGCGCCAACGATGGTATTTGAAGTTACATTTGTCCGAGGAAAAACCGTAGCGTTACTGCCAATAAATACATCTTGGCCCGTTTTCGCATTCCCGAGCAAAGAAGCCCTTGGTGCTAAGTGAGAATTCGCCCCAACAACGCATCCATGCTCTACAAGTGCCATCGAGTTAACTATACTGTTATCACAGACATGAGCACCAGAATGAATTACGCTCATAGGGCCGCAATAAACCCCCCTGCCAACTTTCGCAGACGCGCTAACTACAGCTGAACGATGAAAGATCGAGATTGGTTGGACTGAGGAATTTTCAAGTTCAACTATGAAATTTCTTCTATACTCGATTTGACCTACAGCTATTATAAAGTTAGTAACTTGGTTTTTCTCTAGAACGGCAATTAAACTACTGTAGTTCAAGATTGGAATACCAAAAATAGACTGTCTACCGTTCGAATAGTTACAGAATACTGTTATTTTTTGTTTTGGAAACTGTAAAAGAGCCGCCTCTGTTACAACATCCGCATGACCACCGCTACCAATGATTGCAATATGTCTATTATCATTTTGCATTTAAATAGTCTCTAACATGAACAAGATCATGCTTTGTCAATATCTCTGGACTCAGCTCAACAAAATGAACTGGTCTAATATCCTCTTCTAAAAAGCACTCTTTATATTCATCAATCCCGTTTTCAGCAGCCAAATCTATACCATCTTGCCTTATGATTTGAAGTAGCTTTTTATTAAAAAACGTGAAATTCTCAAGATCATCATTAAAGCCAAATCCTTCTTCCCTACTATAAAAAATCTTATTTATTGCTTCAGTTCTTGATGTATTAAAGTCTAACACCTCCGCAAACCAATCATAGTAGAAAAACAAAACTTGCAGTTTCAATGAAAACTTTCTCGTATTAGGCGCGCCTTGGAGATACTTTCTATAATCATGATCGCCTACGTCTACTTCGTTTGCTAAACTCGTAACTATATCAGTGCGTTTGTTATAAGGAGTTAGGATAATATTGTCATCAAAATTAATTTTTAAGTTACCAAGTCCCTTAAAAAAAGAACGAGTCCATTCCTTTCTGGTAAGATAGTAAGAATAAGGGGAAACATTTACCCTTCCAAATCTACTTTGCTGACAAAACATGCTATCTAAGAATGACGATAGCTCCCTCAAGTAAATTGAATAAATTGGTAATATTCCTTTATCTCTAAGTTGTAATGTAAAGCGAGACAATATTTTATTGTTGCCACCGATTAAATTCGATAGTGATTCAGTCGATAAGATATTAGCTTTATTTTCATCTAGATTTACGTAGATCTCCTCGGCTAGCTGTTGATGCCCCCCCCCGCAATAGCGTATCTACTATATGATGGTGAGCAATCCCCTTTTTTAAACTTGGGTAATAATTGATTAAGCCACTTTCTGCCATTTGGTTGAGGAAAAATTGACCTATCGAGGTTCCTGTTTTAGGCATACCAGAATGAAATATTACTTTATTATTCAATGTTTTTATCTCTTAATACGGGAGCAATTAAAGCACTCGCAGCATTTTCAGGTGTGTGGAGTGTTAACTGGGCAAATTGTTTATCGGACTGAAAAGTGAGCTGCTCTATCTCACTTGAAATAATTTTTTCAAATGATTCTATGAAACTATCATGCGCGTAAGTGGCCTCTTCTATAAGAAAATTATCTGAATCGCCACCTTTTTGATAAAGAATTGGTAACTTCTCGAAAGCTGCTAGGGCTACACCCCAACCTCCGCCGCCTAATGCCGGAAGGTGAATGTAATAACTGCATTGATTGTAGTAACTTCTTAAGTCGTTAACATAATCAATTAACTTGAATTTGTTACAAAGCTTAAAAAATTTGGAAGCCCTTTCGGAAAGTGCATTTTCATCAACGCCTATAAGGTGCCACTCAATATCAGAATGTTTTGCTACACTAGATGCCAGTTTTTCAAGAAATTGGTCTGAATATATTTCATTAAACGCTCTTTCGATTCGCCCGTTACCCAGAACTGTGACTATCACCTTCCGGCCATTGTCGCTAATAGCTTTACCATTCCAGGTGCCATTGTTAGGTTCAGGAACTAAGGGTATTGGTGCCTCAAAAACATTACTCTCTTCGACTCTCCTGTTAGCCAGTTTACCCTGGATAAAACAATAGTCAGCACAGGGGATTTTAGGATTGCCCGCTTGAAATTCAATAGCGACAACAGTACTAACTTGTTTTGCTATCTCAATAAACAAGTCTGATGTAAAAAAACCTTGCCATGCAAAAGTGACGAACGCGCCTGACCTAAGAATTTGCTCAGAGACTTGGTTAAAATAATCCATATCTTCATATGGATTAAACAAGCGAAGAGCTATTTTATCTTTAAATTCGCCATCGGCGATTTCGTACAGTTGCTTTTCTAGAATCGCCCTCCAGTTTCTAGGTAGCGCGTGTAAATTTTGTCTTGAGAAACTAAAGTTGGTCGTATCTTCATTTGTAATAACGATTTCAACTTCATAACCTAAAGATGCGAAACCTTGAGCATAAGTTGCGAGTTGTCGCCAGTGGGAACCAACGTTAGCTAAAGGTTGGGCGTGACCAAACAAAATAAGAATTCGCCGCCTATCTTCAATGGGTTCGACAGCGACTTTCGATAGCAATTTCTTTTTAAATATTTTTCGCAACTCGTACTCAAGTTGCGCACACTGCTTTGGAAACCAAATTTTAGAATTGAAAGAAAGGAATTGCGGGCGTTCATTTATCAATTTTAAAGCCGAAATAGCCCGTCTTAATGAGCTCAGTGAAAAATTTTTTTCCGCTTTAGCCAAAATAGCATCGATGAGTTCGTTTGATTCGTTAACTTCACAAAACCTTAGCAATGAGCTGAAAACTACTAGGAAGCTATTAGTTAACTCTTTAAAGCTAGTATTTCTGCAGTAATTTTTCAAAGTTTTAATGCAAATATTTGTTCGATCAATATGTAAGAGCATCTCAATTGCATTGATTTCGGTATCTGAATCTAGAGAATAAGCTATCAAAAGCAATGTGGTCTTACTCTCATTTGAATCAGTAGATAGGCGAAACTTTTTAGCAAATTGAAAAATTCTATTCGCTTCGATTGTCAATAATACATCAGGCAACATGCTTTGCTATTATCTCAGCTATTTGGTCAACAATAGAAAAGTCTAAGTCACCATAAAATGGTAAGCATAGAACTTCTTGGGCAACTTTTTTCGCGACAGGCAACTTACCATGTTGGGCGCTAGGTAGATTTGCATAACATGGATAATCACTGATCAAGGGGTAAAAATACTTCCGACTGAAGATATGATGTTCTTTGAGTGCATCGTAAATTTTCTGTCTTATCTCGTCTCCGCCCGTTAAGCGAATACAAAAATATTGCTCGCTGTTGGTCGCGCCTTGCGGCAATTTTACTATTGAAACACCGCCAATCTCGGCTAACTTATTCGTATAATATTCTCTTAATTTTGCTCGCTTACTTTGCTCTTCTTTAACCAAAGGGAGAACTTTAAGTCCCATCGCAGCTTGCAATTCGCCCATCTTACCGTTGATGCCCGGTAAAACTACTTCATTTTCATTTTTGATACCGAAGTTCTTTAAATATTCAATTCGTTGTTTGAGGTGAATATCATTAAAAACTAACGCACCACCCTCACCAGTATGAAATAATTTAGTTGGATGGAAGCTAAACATACTAATGTCACCGTAAGCTGCAATTGGCCTGCCATTTACGACAGTGGAGAAAGCGTGTGCAGAGTCGTAAATAACTTTGAGCCCGTGACGGTCAGCAATATCTTGAATTTCTTCTACATGGCAAGGAACGCCATAGACATGGACACCTAGAATAGCGGTAGTTTTCGCCGTTATGAGTTTTTCAATTTGCTTATAGTCTATAGTCATTCTCTCATAGTCTATATCACAAAACACAGGTGTAAGGTTATTCCAAGCAAGTACGTGGGTTGTAGCTGGAAATGTGAAAGGTGTCGTGATTACTTCGCCTTGTAATCTTAAGCTTTGAATAGCGACAAGAAGAGCGATCGTTCCATTATTAAAAAGTGATATGTTTGAGGCGTCAAGGTATTCTTTAAGCTCAACCTCTAATTGCTGATGTTTTTGCCCATTGTTAGATAGCCACTGTGAAGACCAAATTTCTTTAAGCTGCTCAGTATATTCATCAAGAGATGGGAAAAGTGGTCGGGTAACTAATGTCGAATTATTCATATCACTTACTCAATATTTTATAAAAAGCTAGATCATACTTATTTGCTTCTTTCAACTTTGACCATGTAGATGGTCCTATATCATTTTCGAGCCGTTCCAATTTTTCCTCTAAAGAGCGGTTTTTTCTGGTCACATTCGCTTCTCTGGCCACCAAATTTACATCACCTATACCGAAACAACCAAGTAATTTCTCTAACTCTGCAATCGACTTATTAAAATTTTCTACCACACCGACAAATGGTAATGTCTTAGCAGTTTCTAAAGCATTATCTAACAATGAGGATTCCTTATTGAAAGTTCTTGAACTAATTCTTTCACAATGGAAGTTTCTACATTGCTTATCATTGTGTAAAGAAAGTCTAGATTCGATGTAACCTTTCAGGCTGGTATGTTTCGCAAGGACAGCTCCAAATGAGTCGCTTTGTTGTTGCTTCTCGAACAAATATGCCGAAGCTATTCTATCTAAAGGGTGCCTAATGAAAACTACTGGAAACACTTCGATATCATCAAAAATTGGAACAGGGAAGCGAGCTGTATGACTCGAGAAACACTTAGCCTGTGGATTATCTAAAATCCACTGACGAACTTGCTCACGGTTAGCGGCAGGTTGATTCGGAAACTCTTTTGTTACCCATTCACCTTTTTCTTCGCTAAAGTTTTCTTTGAACGCGGCGTCTAGTGACGTTCCCGCATTTTTAAACAAATGATAATGTAATATTACTTTTCTCAAAATATGTTCCTTTTAGCGAGTTGTGAATAGGCCAACAGACGCAAATATCTCTTTAAACGCAGCTTTTCCGCCTTCGAATGAGAAATTGGATTTAACTAATGTGCTTTGATTTTCAGCAAACTTTTGCCATAGCTTCTCATCGTCATAAAGCTTGATAATGCTATCTACCCATTCTTCTGCTTTTTCAGCAATAAGCGTGCTAATTCCGTGAGTAAGGCCTGTACCTTCAGCTGCGACGTCTGTCAGCACAGTAGGTAACCCATAAGCCATTGATTCAAGCACTTTACCTTTAATTCCTGCACCCGAAAGTAATGGCGCAACGAAAACTCTGTGGTTATGGAACACATCATCTAAATGTTCGGCGAAGCCAACCATTTTAATGTTGTCACATTCAAACTCTTTCATGTCGTCCGGCATGTTACTGCCGTAAACATAAAGCGTGATGTCGGGGCGCTTTTTGGCAAGCAGCGGCATAATATCTTTTGCTAAAAACTCAACGCATTCAATGTTTGGTGTGTGGTTAAAGCCACCCAAGAACACTATACCTTCACGTTTTTTAAAAGCGGGGCCTGGCTGCTTTTCTTCTAATACCCACGGGGTAATATGAAGTTTTTCAGCATCTAAAATATGGCTAGTAATAACTGCGTGTTCTGTTGCATTGTAGGTAAGAATGGCGTCTACGCTGTTGCAAACTCGTAGCTCGCGTACTCGTGTCTCTAGCGCGTCAGTAAGTTTTTCTTCGTCTTTGCCATTTTTTAGCGCTGCACGCATCTCTCTTAAGAAATGAAGGTCGGCATTATTGAAAATAACTTTTTTGCCTTTCTCTTTTATCTTTTGAAGGTAAGCTTCCGCCACATAATAACGGGTAATGTACACTGCATCCATTTCGTCTAAACGGCGAGCTAGCACATCATCCATCGAGGTATAGAAAGGCGCGTAAAGTACTTCAACGCCCATTTTTTGAAGGGCTGTGGTGTACTTACCGAAATGCGCTAAATTTTCTGGTACAAAGGTTACTTTAAAGCCAAGCGCTAACATCAACTTAATTTCTTGAATAGCCGCGTAGCTTCCAGCATCTTTATTGGGCTGCGGGCTTGCGTAATCGATAACTAAAATTCGCTGGTCTATGTTGCGATCTTTTTCAATTTTTAGGTTTTCTAAGCTAGCTTTGCCGTTGTGTTTGAAGGCTTTGAACCATTTATTTCTAAACGTTTTTTCGTTCACCACTTGGTAGCGTTTTAAGCCTTTAGTTACATCTCTTCCATGGCTTTGCCCCTCAAAATGCACTACTTCCGAGGTCGGCACATAAACTGTTTTATAGCCTGCATCGCGCACCTTAAACGCTAAATCGGTATCCTCGTAGTAGCACGGTACAAGTTCCTCACTAAATCTTCCTACTTCTTCCCAAATTGTTTTGGGTATACACATTGCTGCACCAGAAACGTAATCTACTTCACGAGCGTAATTAAACTCTGGTTGTAGCGGGTTAGCGTCGCGGCCCACATTCCACGGTTGCCCGTTACCCCATACAATACCGCCAGCTTCTTGCATCGAGCCATCTAAGTTAAGTAGCTTAGAGCCTGTTAAGCCAACGTTTTTGTCGCTCTTGTGCTTTTCAACTAGTTCGTCAATCCAGAAAGAAGACACTTCGGTGTCGTTGTTAAGGAAGATAATGTAATCGCCCTTTGCAATTTCGGTAGCACGATTACAGCTTCTTAAAAATCGCAGATTTTCAGGGTTTCTGGAAATAACAAGGTTCTCTATGATTGTCTCTGCTTTACTGGTTTCATCAGTTGAACAATCGTCAGCTAGGATAACCTCATAGCTGGTTTTGTTATAAGCCAATAAAACTGATGCTATGCAGTGGTACGTAAGTTCAAATTTATTGTACGCAGGCACAACAATAGATACTTCAGGCGTTTCAAACTTAGGTAATGAAAAAGAAGGGAACTTCTTTCTGCCTTCATAGCCTTCCAGCATTACTTCGTGTGCAGTCATAATTGACTTCATGTCAATTTCTGCATTGCCTTTTACTACGTTTTCTAGCTGGTAATGCAATGCTTCGTATCGGCTGTCTGCCTGTTGAGGTAGGCTCATGAAACCTGGCTTTTTGTGGCTTTCTTTCAAATACATCCACGGGGTCAAAACAGGTTTCAACGTGAAATAAGCGCCGCCTACTTTTTGTGCCACACCCTTTATCGATATTTCAAGCAGGTGATTTTGGTTATCTAAAACCTTAGCAGGTAACCAAACGTGGTCTTGTATACTCTTATTTTGCGAGTTAATAGTGTGTTCGCAAATTACATTACCGTCGCAAGAAATTTCCAATGTTTTTTCTTGTAATGGGGCATTTGATGAAACAGAAAAAAGAAACTGGTTACCGATAACATTTTGCGCTTCAGCCCAAAATGATGGTTGTAAAATACCAATATTAAACTCGTTAGTTTCTACAGGCGCATCAGACTCAAGCTCTCGTATTTCTAAAATAGCGTTGTCTACTAACGCGGTAGTATCAACTTCCAGTTTGAAGCCGTGCAGCCCATCGTTTATGTTTGCCTGCTTTAAGTCGGGCCTCAATGTTTCCGCTACGCCTGAGCCAACAAGTTTGTCATTGCAATATACCGCAACTGAAATACTTGTTTTTGAATTCAAATCGGCTGCCCAGCCGCTCAGCATTCCACCATTTAAAGCATCTATCCCGCCTACTAACCTCATGCTACCAGCATCCATCAAACATCTTTCCTTTGTCAAAAAATGGAGTTTTATATTTTTATGCTAGTATTGTGTAAGTTTGGCTTGCTGGGGTCAAGCACACCAAGTGCGTTTTTACTTATTTAAATAGCTTAAATAACGCGTTACTATAATTAGTAAATTCGTGAGGAACACCTATTTATGAGAAAAGGAATAATACTAGCTGGCGGATCTGGCACACGTTTGCACCCGTTAACTAAGGTGGTAAGTAAGCAGCTTATGCCTGTTTACGACAAGCCGATGATTTTTTATCCATTAACCACGTTGATGATGTCGGGTATTCGTGATGTACTCATTATTACCACGCCTGAAGAGCAACAGCGATTTATCGACCTTATCGGTGATGGCTCAGCGTTAGGAATGAATATTCAGTACGCGGTTCAGCCTTCACCAGATGGTTTGGCACAAGCATTCTTGATTGGCGAACAGTTCGTTGGTAACGATAGCTGTTCACTGGTTCTTGGCGACAACATTTATTACGGCCACGACTTAAAGTTGTCTTTGCAGAATGCGTATAAGCAAGAGCACGGTGCAACTGTGTTTGGATATCACGTTAACGACCCAGAACGTTATGGTGTAGTTGATTTCGACGATGACTGGAACGCGCTTTCTATTGAAGAAAAGCCAGCTGCTCCCAAATCAAACTATGCGGTTACCGGTCTTTATTATTACGACAACCGCGTAGTCGATTTTGCTAAAGAAGTTAAGCCATCACCCC
>CETH01109396.1_pt1 | contig 19283 bp, 21 predicted proteins | sample 361461 | NCBI WGS metagenome assembly CETH01 (sample SAMEA2622695, study PRJEB7988) | marine metagenome | isolation source: saline water (ENVO:00002010), including
CACAAATAGAAAAACAATTTGGTAAAGGCACCGTTATGAAAATGGGAGATAGGGAGATAGTAGACATCCCGTCTGTTTCAACTGGTTCTCTTGGTCTGGATATCGCTCTAGGAATTGGAGGTCTTCCAAAGGGAAGGGTGGTTGAAATTTTTGGTCCTGAATCATCTGGAAAAACAACATTAACACTTCAAGCCATAGCTGAATGTCAAAAAGCTGGTGGTACAGCAGCATTTATAGATGCTGAGCATGCGTTGGATCCAAATTATGCTGAAAAATTAGGCGTGAATGTAGATGAGCTTCTATTATCTCAGCCAGATACTGGAGAGCAGGCACTAGAAGTAACTGATATGCTTGTTAAATCAGGAAGCGTAGATTTGATTGTTGTAGATTCCGTTGCAGCGCTAACACCTCGTGCTGAAATTGAAGGTGATATGGGTGATCATCATGTTGGATTGCAGGCACGATTGATGTCACAAGCACTAAGAAAAATCACAGGTAATATCCAAAGATCTAATGCTATGGTTATTTTTATCAACCAAATAAGGATGAAGATAGGAGTAATGTTTGGTAATCCAGAAACCACTACTGGTGGAAATGCACTTAAATTTTATTCTTCAGTTCGTTTAGATATTAGACGAATCGGAGCTGTTAAAGAAGGTGAGGAAGTTGTTGGTAATGAGACAAGAGTTAAAGTTGTTAAGAATAAAGTCTCTCCTCCATTCAAGCAAGCTGAATTCCAGATCATGTATGGCGAGGGGATTAATACTGAGGGGGAAATTTTAGAGCTTGGTCAAAAGCTTGAATTAGTTGAAAAATCAGGATCTTGGTACAGCCATAATGGAGAAAAGATTGGACAAGGAAAGGTTAATGCAAGCAAGTTTCTAAGGGAAAACACTAAAATCAGAGATGGCTTGGTTAAAGAGATTAGAAAGGCATATATACCTTCTGTGAAGAAAGCTGCTAAGGAATAATTATTCTTATATTTGTCATGCAAGCTTAAAATTGATTAAGATACTCTCAACATAGGAGAGAGTTATGTCAAATAATGCATATATAGTATCAGCTGTTCGAACAGCTGGTGGAAAGAAGAATGGAAGTCTAAGTCAGTGGCATCCAGCAGATCTTGGAGCAAAAGTTCTAGATGAATTGGTTCATCAATCAGGAATCAACCCTGAATTAATTGACGATGTTATATTTGGTTGTGTTGATCAAGTCGGCGCACAATCTGGCAATGTAGCTAGAAATGCAATTCTTGCTTCAAGCCTTCCAGAGTCTGTTCCTGGAACTTCAGTTGATCGTCAATGTGGCTCATCTCAACAAGCTATTCACTTTGCAATTCAAGCTGTAATGTCTGGAACCCAAGATGTTGTAATTGGTGGCGGAGTAGAAGTAATGTCTATGGTACCGATAGGTGCAAGTATTAAAGATGGGTATGAAGCTGGTCATGGCTTACCATTTGATTCAGATGGCATGAAAGAAAGATATCCTGGCATTTTCTTTTCTCAATTTACTGGCGCAGAGCTGATGGCAGAAAAATGGAATTTGTCCAGAGAGGATCTTGATAAGTTTGCTTTAAGCAGTCATCAAAAAGCAGCTGCAGCTGTTCAGGGCAAGTATTTTGATAGAGAGATTCTTCCAGTTCAAGCAAAAAATGCCGAAGGAAAAACTGATATGGTTTTAAATGACGAGGGCATTAGATATGATGCAAGTCTCGAGGCTCTTTCAGGATTGAATCCCGTTACAGATGGCGGTGTCATAACTGCTGGTAATGCAAGTCAAATTACAGATGGCGCTGCTGCGCTTATGATTTGCAATGATGAAGGGCTTAAAAAAGTAAAAGCAGATCCAAGAGCTCGGATCGTTGGAATTAGTGTTGTTGGAGACGATCCTATAATGATGCTAGGTGGACCAATACCTGCCTCACGCAAAGTCTTAAAAGCAACCAATCTAAATATAAATGATATTGATCTTTATGAGGTCAATGAAGCTTTTGCTCCTGTTCCGTTATCTTGGGCAATTGAATTAAAAGCTGATATGGAGAAATTAAATGTAAATGGTGGTGCAATGGCATTAGGCCATCCTTTAGGCGCTACTGGAGCAAAGCTAATGACAACTTTATTACATGAACTTGAAAGAACAAATGGGAAATATGGACTGCAAGCAATCTGTGAGGGCGGCGGAACTGCTAATGCAACAATTATTGAGAGGATCTAGTTTAGCTACTTTTGTAGTGCTCAAAAATAGTTGTAATATCCTTAATTTCTCCAATAGAGCTTTGACCATCTCTGTGTTTAAGCTCTATTTCTTTATTTTGCAGATATTTTTTACCAATAATAATATTTATTGGGATACCGATTAATTCAGCATCTTTCATTTTTGTTCCATATCCATCTTTTCGGTCATCAAGCATTACCTCGTATCCCATGATTGATAATTCGTTATATAAATCTGTCGCAGCTTTTGCAATTTTTTTATCTTTATCAAAACCTATAGCAACAATATTTACTTCGAACGGAGTCATAGCCTCCGGCCATATGATTCCTTTTTCATCATTATTTTGCTCTATTGCTGCGGCTACAAGTCTTGATACTCCTATGCCATAGCAACCCATAAAGAGGCTCTTTGCTTTGCCTTCATTATCAAGAACACTTGCTTTCATAGCATCTGTATAAACTTTGCCAAGTTGAAAAATATGACCGACTTCAATTCCCTTTTTAATTTGAATGACGCCTTTTCCATCAGGCGATGATTTTCCTTGAAGAGATTCTAGATCGTCTCCTTTTTCGAGTAATAGTTCAGCGTTAATTGCAAAATCTGAGGAGTCACTGACCGCAATGGTATCTTCACCATTATCTGCTAAAACATGAAATTCTTCTGATACATCGCCACCAATTGCCCCTGAATCTGCTTTAACAATTTTAAATTTTAAGCCCAACCTATCTAGAATTTTTTTATAGGCTTCTTTCATTGCAAGATATGATTCATTCAATGATTCTTCATTTAGATTAAAGCTATAAGAGTCTTTCATTAAAAATTCCCTTCCTCTCATAACGCCATATCTTGGCCTCACTTCATCTCTAAATTTAGTTTGGATTTGATAAAGGTTTAGAGGCAATTCCTTATAGCTTTTCAGATTATTTCTGATTAAGTCTGTAATTATTTCTTCATGTGTTGGACCTAGGCAAAAATCTCTTTCATGCCTATCTTGAATTCTTAATAACTCTGGACCCATTTTTTCCCACCTTTGAGTTTCTTCCCATAACTCTTTTGGCTGAACCATTGGCATAAGAATCTCTTGTGCTCCTGAAGCATCCATTTCTTCTCGAACAATATTTTCTACTTTTCTTAATACTTTTAATCCAATAGGAAGCCATGTATAGATCCCTGATGAAACTCTTCGTATCATTCCTGATCTAAGCATCAGTTGATGACTTATAACTTCTGCATCTTGAGGAGTGTCCTTTAATGTTGGTAAAAAAACCTTAGACCAAAACATTTTTTATATTTGAATTTTCATTTAGTTTATAATTCTATATTTTTTTTTGAGACTTATGCCGATTTATGAATATAAATGCTCGAAATGTGAGCATCAATTTGAAGTTATTCAGAGATTTTCAGATAATCCTGTTGAAAGTTGCCCTGAATGCAACAAAAAATCAGTACAAAAATTAGTTTCTGCTCCTTCATTTAGATTGAAGGGAAGAGGCTGGTATGAAACTGATTTTAAAACTGGCTCCAAAAAGAATATAGTAGATATTAAAGATGAAAAAGCAAAACAGCCCAAAGAACAGACTAAAACTGCTGATAAACCTAAAAACAAAAGCTCGGATAAAGAAACTTAAATAAGAGAGATAAAAATGCGTTCACATTATTGCGGAGATATTAATAGTTCAGACATTGGTAGCAATATTGAGATTTCTGGATGGGTTCATAAACGAAGAGATCACGGTGGTGTAATTTTTTTAGATATTCGTGATTTGCACGGAATAGTCCAAGTCGTTTTTAATCCCGATTTGAAAGAAGTGTTTAATATCGCAGATTCATGCAGAAGTGAGTATGTTGTTCATATCGAAGGATTGGTAAAAAAGAGAATTGAAGGCGCCATAAATCCAAAAATGGATACAGGAGAGATAGAAATTGAAGCAACTAATTTAAAGATTTTTAGTTCAGCTATTACTCCTCAATTTCCTCTTGATGATTATCAAGACGTCAATGAAGATATAAGGCTCAAACATAGATTTTTAGATTTAAGACGTCCTGATGTTAATCAAAGGTTGGTCAAAAGATCGCAAATCACTTCAAAGATAAGATCTGTTTTAGAAAAAAATAATTTTCATGAAATTGAGACTCCAATATTGACAAAAGCTACACCTGAAGGAGCAAGAGATTATCTAGTTCCAAGTAGAGTGCATCCTGGTGAGTTTTTTGCATTGCCTCAATCACCTCAGCTATTTAAACAGTTGCTAATGATTGGCGGGATGGATAAATACTATCAGATCGCTAAATGCTTTAGAGATGAAGATTTGCGAGCCGATAGGCAGCCTGAATTTACTCAGGTTGATATTGAAGCCTCATTTGTTTCTACTGAAGAAATCATAGAGCTTGGAGAGGACTTGGTTACGTCATTGCTTTCTGAATTTACTGACTATCAAAAAGCAGCAGTACCAAGAATTACATACAAAGAATCAATTGAAAAGTTCGGATGTGATAAGCCAGATTTAAGAATTCCACTTGAACTTAATGACATCTCTGAGTTTGTAAAAGATGAAGAATTTAAAGTATTTTCCGGTCCTGCAAATGATCCTGCTTCTCGGGTTGTAGCTTTAAAGGTTCCAGAAGCTGCATCTTTGACAAGAAAAAAAATTGATGAGTATACTGATTATGTTGGCAAGTTAGGCGCTAAAGGTCTCGCGTATATAAAAGTTGTAGACCTTGATCAAGAAAATGGACTTCAGTCACCAATTCTTAAATTTTTTCAACAGAAAACTATTGATTTAATTCTTTCTTCTATTAATGCGCAAAACAATGACATTATATTTTTCGGAGCTGGAAAAGCAGGCGTTGTTAATCTCTCAATGAGCTCGCTGATAAAAAAACTTGGTGAAGACTTAAGTTTGATGAATTCCTCATGGGCGCCATGCTGGATAATAGATTTTCCTATGTTTGAAAGAAATAAAGAAAATAATCTTACATCTTTACATCATCCATTTACCTTGCCGGCTGTAACAATTGATGAATTAAAAAATGACCCAGATAATGCATTAGCATGCGCATATGACTTTGTTCTAAATGGATATGAGCTTGGTGGTGGATCTTTAAGAGTATATGAGCCCTCAATGCAAAAAGAGATATTTTCTATACTGGGAATTTCTTCCAATGAAGCCAAGGAAAAATTTGGATTCCTTTTGTCAGCATTATCATCTGGATGTCCCCCACATGGAGGCATTGCATTTGGTTTAGATAGAATTGTGATGTTGCTATCTGACACTACTAACATCCGTGATGTTATTGCCTTTCCAAAAACGCAAAGTGCATCTTGTTTACTTACAGATGCTCCCGGCATAGTTTCTGATGATCAGCTTGACGAGCTGAATATCAAATCAACTTTTAAACCGGAGCAATAGATGGCTGGACATTCTAAATGGGCAAATATTAAGCATCGAAAAGCAAGGCAGGATGCTTCCAGGGGAAAAATCTGGACTAAGGTTATAAGGGAAATTACAGTTGCTGCAAAAGGTGGCCCTGATCCAAATGACAACCCAAGACTCAGACTGGCTTTGGACAAAGCGAATGCTGCAAATATGCCTAAAGATACAATCAAACGTGCAATTCAAAAGGGCTCTGGAACAGGTGAAATGGGAGCAATAGAAGAGCTTACTTTTGAAGGCTATGGCCCTAACGGCGTTGCTATTCTCGTGGAGACAATGACGGATAATAGAAATAGAACTGTTGCTGATGTCCGCCATGCTTTTTCAAAATTCGGAGGCAATATGGGCACAGACGGCTCTGTTGCCTATCTTTTTAATAAGCTAGGAGTTGTACATGTGGATCTATATCATGATGAAGATAAAATTATGGAGATCGCATTAGATGCTGGAGCAGACGATTTTACTGTGACAGAAGACTATTTCGAAATCATTTCCACTCCAACAAATTTATCTTCTATTGCTGAGGCTTTCAAGAAAAAAAATATCGAAACATTGTTAGCTGAAAATACTATGAGAGCAGACACGTTGGTTAGTCTAGATCAAGAAGCATCTGAGAAAGTTCTGAAAATTATGAACTTTATGGATGACCTTGATGATGTGCAAGAAGTTCACACGAATGCTGAATTTCCTGCGGACTTTACTGAAGAGGAGTAATTGTGGCAATCAACTCTAGAACTAAAGGCGCTAATTTTGAAAGAGAAATTGGCAATCTTCTTGTTGAGCAGTTAGGGTTAAATCAGCCGGTTAAAAGAATTCTTGAGCAAACACGAACAAAAGAATTGCCTGATTTAAAATTAGGTAGATGGTGCTTGGAATGCAAAAGATACGGTGATGGTTCTGAACCATCTCAAGATTGGTGGGATCAAGTTTTAGCAGCTACAGGAGAGGGAGAATTTCCAGCTTTAATTTATAAGTTTAATCGTCGACCAATCAAAGTGAGGATACTTGCTGGAACTTTAATTCCAGAGCTGGATTTTTCACCCATGACGATTGATTTAATGTGGGAAGATTTTGTAGAAATTCTTAGGTACCTATTTCAAGTAGATATTGAGCAACATGAATCCTCATTTCAGGTCTAAAGATTTTCACCTCAGGGTTTATGTGGAAGATACAGATTTTCAGGGTGTCGTTTATCATGCAAATTATCTTAAATACTTTGAGAGAGCTCGATCTCAGTTTTTAATTGAGAATAATTTATCTCAAACAGATGCAATTTCAAAAAGGAATGAGTCTTATGTTATTAAAACAATTAATCTTTCTTATTACCATCCCGCAACATTAGAAGATGAGTTGACAGTAAAAACTGAAATAGAGCTGGTTAGCAAAGCAAGAACTATATTTTTTCAATCTATTTTGAATTCAAAAAGTGATACACTCATTTGCAAGGGCGAAGTGGAAGTTTGTTTTATTGATAATAACTTAGGTAGACCAAAAGCTTTTCCTTTGGGTTTTTTAAATTTATTCAAGAATTAATATGGACGATTTTTCGGTTATAGATTTATTTCTTCAGGCGAGCCTGATTGTTCAATTGGTAATGATTTTATTGTTAATGGTTTCAATCATTTCATGGATTGTTATTTTTGAAAGATATTTTAATTTGAATAGAATCAAACAAGCCAACCAAGAATTTGAAAAAGAATTTTGGTCAGGCAAGGATTTAAGTGAGCTTTATGAGGGTATCGATGAAATTCCTAATGATGAATTGGTAGGATCTTTACGAGTTTTTAAACATGGATTTGGAGAATTTTTAAGGCTTAGTGAGGATCAGCAAATTACGATCGAAGACTTGGAAAGCGTTAATAGGGCTATAAGAGTATCATTGGCAAGAGAAGAAGAATCATTAATGAATCATCTCCCTTTTTTAGCTAACGTGGGCTCGGTGAGCCCATATGTAGGATTGTTTGGAACTGTTTGGGGAATTATCAATTCATTTCAAGGTCTTTCTGATGCCACTCAAGCAACCATTAATGCTGTTGCCCCTGGAATCTCAGAAGCTCTAGTTGCAACAGCTCTAGGTCTTTTTGCTGCAATACCAGCCGTAGTTGCATACAACAGGTTTGCATCAGATTCTGATACCCAATTGCAGCAATCCTCTGTATTTGGCGAAGAGTTGGCTAGCATTCTTTATAGACAAACAGTTAAAGCAAAGCTTTGATATACAGAATTGGCAAAAGGAAAAAATTAAACGCAGACATTAATGTGGTCCCATACATTGATGTGATGTTAGTTCTTCTAATTATTTTTATGGTACTTTCCCCTCTGCTAATTCAAGGCATTGAGGTAAATCTTCCTAAAACCGATACCACTAAAATGTCAGTCTCAAGTGAACCGCTGGTCATTTCAATTGATAGCAAAGGAGAGTATTTTATTAATTTAGGTGAGGAGCAATTGCCTATATCTCTAATGGAATTAAAAAATAAAGCTAAGATTATTTATCAAGCAAATCCAGACATTGAAATTGTTTTTAAAAGTGATGCTAGAGTTCCTTTTGATTATGTCGCTAAGGGCATGGCAAGCATCCAAAGCTTGGGAATTCAAAAGATAGGAATTATTACTTCAGGCTATGATGGCTAATCATAGATATTTGCAAGCATCGCTATATTCTTTTTGCATTCACGCTTTTCTATTTTTGTATATCTATGAAACTTTTAACTCTAATGCATCGCAAACATTGTTAATCTCAAAGCCTCTTCAAATAGAGCTGAAATTTGATCTACCATCTCAAGATATAAAAAAACAAATCCCAACTGCCACTAAGGCAATAGCAATTCCAATAGAGCAATCTCCTCAAGATACCGTCTATTCCAAAGATGCTAATGCAATTCAAACTCCACAAAGCAATACCCTGGTTGAATCTAGCATAGCTACTCTCTTATCAGAAGAAAGTGAGATTAAAATGGATAGAGAGAAGCAAGAAATCTCAATGTATGCTCAAAAAATTATTTCCACTATTGAGAGTGCCTGGATGAAACCTAGAAATATTCCTAAGGATCTATTTGCAAATTTGAGGCTTAAAATTCGTTCTTCTGGGAGAATTATAGGTGTAGAGCTTATTAAAAGTAGTGGCAATATTCGATTCGACAATTCTGCTCTTCAAGCTGTAAGGAGAGTAGAGACTTTTAGTTTTTTTAACTCGATTCCAAAAAATTTGTATGAAAGAGAATTTCAAATCATTGCAATAAGCTTTAATCCATCATGAAAAAAAATTTAGCGTTAGTTTTATTATTGCTTGTCCCAACTTCGATTTACGGAGAGCTTTTTTTAGAAATTACAAAGGGCTCCGAAGATCCTTACAAGGTAGCAATGATTCCTTTTGAAGGCAATACAAGAGTTTCAAAGCAGCTTAATAATATTATGCGAAATGACTTAATTCGTACCGGAGAATTTTCAATTCTCGATGAAGAATTCTTATTACCCTTAAAAATTATTGATGATGAGTTAATTTTTAGCGACTGGAAATTGCTTGGAATGGATTATTTGGTTACTGGGACAATTGTAAATTCAAAAAATTCTTTAGACATTAATTATGAAATCTATGACATTCATAAAAAGAGAAAAGTGCGAAGTTCAAAAGTTTTCGGTATCCCAAATCAAATTAGGCAACTTGCTCATTACACGAGTGATGGTATCTATGAGTCAATAACAGGAATCAAAGGTATTGCAGCTACCAGGCTGTTGTATGTCAATGAAATCAAAGATTCTCAACTAATCTCTACATATAAACTTATGTTAGCTGATTCGGATGGAGCTAATGAAAAAATTCTTTTATCAAGCCCCGAGCCAATTATCTCCCCCTCATGGTCGCCAGATGGAAAAAAGGTTGCATATGTATCGTTTGAAACTGGAATGGCAAAAGTTTTTATACAAGAAATAGCTTCTGGTAAAAGAGAGACAGTATTATCAAAAGACACTCAGATTAGCTCTCCCTCATGGTCACCTGATGGAAAGTATCTTTCTCTAACACTTTACCAAGATGGAAATGCAGAAATTTATATCTTAAGGTTGCGTGATCGAACTCTTACGAGGATGACTAATCAATTTGCTATCGACACAGAATCTTCGTGGTCTCCCAAGGGAAACAAAATTTTGTTTACAAGTGGTCGCTCTGGTTCACCGCAAATTTATGAGTTAGACCTAAGAAAGCTCAACCCAAAAGCAAAACGTATTTCGTTTGAGGGAACATACAATGCAAAAGCTTCTTATCTTCCAAAAGAAGAAGGGATTATTTTTGTTCACCGATCTAGTGATGGCTTATTTCACATAGCTCTAAAATATAAAAAAGAAAATTTTATAAGGATTTTAACTGAAGCAAAGATGGATGAATCGCCTAGTGTTGCTCCTAACGGTAATATGGTAATCTATGGAATTAGAGAAGAAGATCTAAGCATGCTTGCTGGATTTAGCCTAAGTGGTGCAAAGTTTAAATTGCCTGCATCAAATGGCGAGGTCAGAGAGCCAGCTTGGTCAAATTTTCTAAGATAATATATACATTGGAACAATTATTATGAGCAAATCAATTAATTTATTTTTTACCTTATCAATTTTAATAATTTTTTCTGCTTGTAGCTCTGTTCAAGTAACAGAGGAAGCAATTGCAGATCAGAGTGTTGCTGGGGTTTCCATCTCATCAAAATCTACTGCTACTCAGGCGGTTCTTGCAAATGCGGTAGTTTATTTTGAATATGATCAATTCAATCTTACAGCTAAATCAATTCAGGCTCTCAAAGGCGTAAGTGAGCTCATGAATAGAAATTCAAAAATTACAATTTCAATTGAAGGTCATGCTGATGAAAGAGGAACCAGGGAATACAATTTAGCACTGGGTCAAAGACGAGCCGAGTCAGTTGCCAGCTATTTAATTTCCAATGGAATTAATAGAAATAGATTGATTACCAAAAGTTATGGAGAAGAAAGGCCTTTATCTCTTGGCTCGAACGATATTGCATGGTCAAAAAATAGAAGAGTTGAAATTAAGTAGTTATTTTCTTAAATGAAAATCTTCTTTATTGCGATCCTTTTAGCGCCACTCCATATCTATTCTCAAGAAGTAGATGCTTCTGATATTTTGTTCTTAAAGATACAAGAACTTGAGGGTGAACTTGCTAGCCTGAGGAGTGAACTTGAATCCCAAGCATACTTAATTGAGAAATTGTTAAATGAGGAAACAAATCAATTAGAGATAAATGCGCCATTAGACAGCGAAATTCAATCCGAAGTAAGTATATTCAGATTCGAGGGAATCAATGATAGCAAGAGCATTGACGAAGTTTACGACCAAGCAATATCTGATTTGAATGATAAAGATTTTCAAGCTGCAAAAAAGTCTTTTGAATATTTAGCTAATAATTTCAACGATGATGAAAAAATTCCATTGAGTCTATTTTGGCTTGGGGAGATTTCATTATTAGAGTCTAACCTTGAAGAAAGCGAAAAGTTTTTTCAAAGATTAGCTTCAGACTTTCCTGATCATTGGAGAACCCCACTAGCTCACAAAAAAATTGGTGACATTTTAATGATGTCTGGCGAACTGAGTGCTGCAAAAATTAAATATCAATTTGTTGTTCAAACCTTTCCTGAGAATGCTGCTTCTTCATTAGCCTTGCAGTTATTAGAAAATATGGAATAATCACATCTTTTTTATGGAATCCTATCTAGGGTCGCTAGCTCAGCTGGTAGAGCAGTTCGCTTTTAACGAATTGGTCACAGGTTCGAATCCTGTGCGACCCACCATCTCTTTGGTTAAATATTAAATGACTGAATTGACTAGCTTCATTAAAAATTCTTTGAATAGATTATCATTGTCATTTACCAAAGAATCTGGACTTGCTGGCTTTTTCTTTTTTTTAGTTTTGTGCTCTTGGTATATCTTGCGACCTGTCAGAAATGAAATGGCTGTTCAGAACTCAGATATTCTGCCATATCTCCTAGCTGTGGGTGCTTTTGTAATGTTGCTTTTGAATCCAATTTATTCATGGCTTGCTTCACGAAGAAATTTAAGGGGAGTGCTGGTAGGGTGTTACCTATTCTTTATTCTTAATTTATTGATATTCATCATTTTATGGGAATTTTTTAATCTTTCCTCAGCAATTTGGTTAAGTCAAATTTTTTATATTTGGTGTAATGTATATTCTTTTTTTGTAGTTTCTATTTTTTGGGTAGTAATTATCAACCTTTTTCGAGGAGATGGTGCTACAAATGTTTTTGGCGTTATTGCTGCAGGTGGCTCATTAGGAGCATTCCTTGGTTCAGAGATTTCTAAGCAATTAGCATCGACATTTAACGAATCAGGCATTATTTTTTTTACATTGATATCAATTATCTTTTTAATACTGGCATTGTTAACAGGCCTTATTTTACTAAAAAGATTTGTTTCTTTGGAAGACATAGACAAGGCTGCAGGTGGAACAAGTTTTGATGCTCTAAAAAACCTTATTTCTTCATCTCAAATTAGGTCTATAGGATTGTATATGTATCTTTGGACTGCAATGATGACCATCCATTGGGTAACTTCAATTGATATAGTGAATGCTTGGTCTTCAGATGGAGGAAATAGAATAATTTTCTTTAGCAAAATTGAACAAACAGTCACAATCCTTACTTTATTTACCCAATTTTTCTTAACTTCAGCAATTATAAGATTTGCTGGGCCCAAAACTATTTTGATGCTCTATGGGATTTTATTTACGGGAGCATTTATTGGCTACTACCTTAATCCGTCAATCGGATATGTATTTTTTATTACCATTATTTTAAGACTATTTGAGTATGGAATTAATAAGCCAACTAGAGAGGTCGTTTTCAGTTATTTAAGAAGAACAGATAGATACAAATCCACGGTTATGGTAGATACATTCTTGGTGAGGATGGGAGATTTTTCAGGAAGTGGATTTATTCTTCTATCTAAATCATTTGGACTGGTGTTTTCGCAAGTCCCATTGTTGGCAATCCCATTTGCTGGATGTTTAGCAGCTCTAGGATACAAGATTCCACCTAAAGAAGAAATCAGTTCTTAGAAGCCTCTTTTTTTACCAAGTCTTTCTTTGGCAAGCTTTATCTTGGTCATAATTGTTTCTGAGGTTTGAAATGAATTGCCCGAAAGACTCAATGCAAATTGAAATTGATTCAGCGCATTATCAAAATCACCAATTAATGTGTAATACTCGCCGCGGCTGAGATGATAACCAACAATATTTTTTCCAGCTCTTTGAATTTCAGATAATTGCATCCATAAACCCGGATCACGATTCTTGCCTATCAAAAGATCTCTTAAAATTTCTTCGGCTTTAATAAACTCCTTTTTAGAACTTAAGATTTTTGCTTTTATAATTGAGGCAGGATAATTACCTGGAGAAATATTTAGCACTTGCTCAATATTTTTTTCGGCCTCATCGAGGCGTTGTCCAGACAATAAAATTTCTGATTTTGTGATATTCAAAATTAAATTTTTTGGAAATTTATTTAATATTTCATTCATTGAATCTAATGCTTTGTCAGTTTGACCATTTGATTGCAGTGCGCTTATGTATGCATATTTATTTTCATTGGTTGGAATATCCTCATACAATTTTTCAAAGTATCTAGCTGCAGCCTGAGGAGATAACGAGTTATATCTTGCCTTCAACCTTCCTTTTATAAATTCAAAGTTGATGGTATTTTTTTTACCACCAGTAAATTCTATTTGATCAGCGGCATTAAAAGCGTCACTTACCCTAGAGGATGTAATAGGGTGGGTTAATAAAAATTCTGGAGGATTATCTCCAGCTAACTTTCTTACTTTTGCCATATTTTCAAACATTTGACCCATGCCTGCTGGATCATACCCTGCAGCTATAAGATTATTAAACCCATACCTATCTGCTTCTCTTTCAAAAATTCGACTATATCTCAGCTGTTGTTGCTGCAATGCTGCCGGTCCAGTAATAAAAGCTGTTGGATTATTAGAGATAATAGCCAACGCAATTGCTGACACCATCACTAAAGATGAAGCAAGATTTGTATCTCTTCCTCTTAAAACATTTCTAGCAAAATGCCGTTGACTTAAATGAGCTAACTCATGACCCAAGACAGATGCTAACTGTGCTTCATTTCCAGCATTTAGAAATAAACCTCCGTTTACCCCTATAACTCCGCCAGGAGCGGCAAATGCATTAAGTGACTTTTCATCTATCAACACGATAGTAAACTGCCTATCTTTCACTTTGGAGGTTTCAGAAAGTTTGTATATTAGCAGTTCTGTATATTCTTGGATGATCGGATCTTCAATCAAGGGAGCTTGAGCATATACTTGTTCCAAAAAACCCTGCCCTAACATTCTCTCTTGCTCCAGAGAAATCACTCCAGATACTCGATCGCCTAAATTTGGTAAATTAAGGTCTTTCTCTTGCGAAATGGTTAGCTGAGATAAAAACAAGAAAAGAAATAAAGAGCGTTTGATTAACATGAGTTTATTATTTCAATTGCCTCGAAGCTTACACTATTGATTGTTTTCAATTAACATATCATTTCTGGGACAAAATTAAATATAAAAAGTGCTTGAAGATATAAATAATTTATTTAAGAAAATTTTCTCTAATGAGGAGACTTTGGTATTTGCATTATTGCTCACAATTGGTTTTTTAATCATATTTTTCTTAGGCAATATTTTAACTCCTTTTTTAATGAGTTTAATTTTTGCATATTTGCTCATAGGTATGCAGAAGCGATTAGAACAATATGGTGTAAATAGTACAATTGCATTGATACTTACATATAGTTTTTTCTTGTTATTGGGCATTGCGCTAATGGTCTGGTTTGGCCCTTTGGTATACCAACAGCTTCAGTCGTTAATTTTAGAAATTCCTAAATGGGTTAATTCATTTATGATTTTTGTGCAAAATGTTCCTGTAAATTATCCAGATTTAGTTTCCTCTGATCAAATTACAACATTTTTGCAAAGCCTTTCAGGTCAAATTACAGCGATCTCTCAGGACTTTTTAAAAGCTTCCATCGCAGGAATTCAAAATACGGTAACTATTGCTATAAATTTAATCCTACTTCCAATCCTTGTTTTCTTTTTTTTATTTGATAGAGATTCAATCATTTCAGGTTTTCTAAGCATTCTGCCTAAAGAGAGAGCAATCCTGCAAAACGTTTGGGTTGAGATGGATGATCAATTAAGTAATTATGCAAGGGGAAAGGCTATAGAGATTGTAATTGTTGGCCTAGCAGCAGCTATTGTTTTTATGTATTTTGATTTGCAATACATTGCCCTTTTATCAGTGTTAGTTGGATTTTCAGTTTTGATACCTTTCTTAGGAGCATTTATTGTAACTTTGCCAGTTGCTGCATTAGGCATGCTTCAGTTTGGTTTAACTTTTGATTTTTGGTTGTTAATGGGGGCTTATTTAGTGCTGCAAATCCTTGATGGGTATTTATTAGTCCCTTTACTTTTTTCTGATGCAGTTAAACTGCATCCCGTTGTTATCATGTTAGCAGTTTTTGTTTTTGGAGCAATATTTGGTTTTTGGGGCGTATTTTTTGCAATACCCATAGCCACTTTGATTAAAGCAATATGGAATTCATGGCCAGAAAACTTATCTAACTAAACTATTCAACCAATTCTTTGGTGGCGTCAAGAACCTCTTGAACATGCCCCTTTACTTTCACAGATCTCCATTCCTTCACCACCTTTCCTTTAGAATTTATAAGAAATGTGCTTCTATCTACCCCCATGTATTCTCTTCCATACATTGATTTTAATTTCATTACATCAAAGGCTTTGCATACCGTTTCATCTGGATCAGATAAAAGTTCAAATGGGAAACTTTGTTTGGACTTAAAGTTTTCATGAGATTTGATTGATTCTCTAGACACGCCCAATATATCGGTGTTTAATTTTTTAAATTTTTTGTAATTATCTCTAAATTCTTGGCCCTCAGTAGTGCATCCAGGAGTTGAGTCTTTTGGATAAAAATAAATTACAACATTTTTATTTTTATAAGTTTGATTGGATACAACTAGATTACTTGTTGCATCAGCTTTGAATTTTGGACAGTTCTTTCCTTCTAAATTTTTAGCCATCATTTCCTCAAAAAAAAGTGTATAGTTTCATTTTTTACTGAAAACATTCATGATGCAACCCCTACAAGGCAGTTTAGTAGCTTTAGTTACTCCGATGAAAGCAAATGGAAGTTTAGATTTTGATGCTCTTGGAGAATTGATTGAATGGCACATTGAGTCTGGAACTGATGGCATAGTATCTGTTGGAACAACGGGAGAATCAGCAACCGTTAGCGTTCCAGAACATCTTAAGATGATAGAAAAAACTATTGAATTTGTAGACGGAAGAGTGCCTGTAATTGCCGGCACCGGTGGCAACTCAACACAAGAGGCAGTTGAGCTTACACAAAAAGCTTCAGAGCTCGGGGCTGATTATGTCCTTATAGTTACGCCTTACTACAATAAACCAAATCAAGAAGGCTTATTTCAGCATTTTGTGAAAATTGCAGACACTGTTGAGATTCCACAGATACTTTACAATGTTCCATCACGCACAGCATGTGACCTTAGGCCCCAAACTGTAATGAGACTTGCCAAGCATCAGAATATTGTAGGTATTAAAGAGGCATTAGATGATTCTGAACGGCTATCTGAACTTATAAGAGTATCCCAGTCTATTGCAGATCAAAAAAACTTTTCGGTTTTTTCTGGTGATGATCCTTCATTTAATTCTTTTATGGCAAATGGAGGCCATGGAGTGATCTCTGTTGCTGCAAACGTTGTTCCAAAACACATTTCTCAGATTTGTTCTCTTAATTTATCTGATCAGTTTGATGATGCAAAAGAATTAAATGCTGTGTTGCAAAATTTATATGAACTTTTGTTTGTTGAATCCAATCCAATACCTGTTAAGTGGATGCTAAATAAAATGGGAAGAATTCATTCTGGCATTAGACTTCCATTAATACCTTTTAATCAAGTTTTTCATGAGAAAACTATAAATGAGATGATAAAATTAAAGTTAATATGAAGCATTTAAAAAAATCTTGTTTTCTGACTCTGCTAATTGTTATCTCTTCTTGCTCATATGTCTCAGGGCCAGAGGGTTTGTTTCCTGAAACTAAAGATAAATTTTTTGAAGAGAGGCTCTCTCCTGATCTTAAATTGCCTTCATCAGATATTTTAATTAATAAAGACGATCATTATCCACCAATTAGCGATGGCATCGCCACTGCTGAGATTCAAGATATTCCCGCACCAAGGCAAATATTCTCTTCAGGAGAATCAAATGAGGTGCAATTGAGAAGACTTGGAGAATTAATGTGGGTTTATGTAGAAACACTTCCGTCTACCTCATGGCCGATTACTAAAAATTATTTTGAAGCTTCTTCAATGTCTATAATATCTGCAGACCCAGATGCAGGAATTATGCTTGTAAAATATTCTGATGATTTAAATCTTAAAATTACCATTGAGCATGGAATTAAGGAGGCCTCAACTGAGATTTTTTTATCCTCTTATCAGGAAGATGAATCTGAATTATTAAAACAAGATACTAATTTTGTTCAAGAGGAATTAGAAAAATTAGTTCAATTTTATGCAAGCTCTGCATCTTCATTTTCTGGGACATCACTTGCAGCTCAAAACCTCAATGATAGAAAGAAAGCAAAGATTTTTACTCTCAATGACCAAACTATTATCGAATTAAATCTCGGATTTGATAGAGCATGGTCGGCTGTCAGTAGGGCATTAGATGCAGGGAATATTACTTCTAATGATATTGATAGAGAAAATGGAATTTTTTTAGTAAGTTACTCAGCAGAATCTGAGGCAAAAAGTTGGTTTTCATTTTTAAATTTCACTGACAATGAAAGCAATGATTCACTCTTGCTTGGAGAATCAGCTGAATTTAGAATATTACTTGAATCAGAAAATAACAAAACTAATATTCTGGTTGAATCTCTTGAAGGGTCTAAAGATGAGGCTGAAGCTCTGCTATCTAAAATAAATGAATTATTAAGTTAAAAAATTATGGAAAAAATATCTCAAATCACTACTGGTAAGGCTAAGTCTTTATATACTACCAATGAAGCTGATCAATTAATAATGGAGTTCAGAGATGATACTTCAGCCTTTGATGGTAAAAAAATAGAAGCCTTGGATAATAAAGGTAAGGTCAACAACCAGTTCAATGCATTTGTTATGGAGTTTTTAGCTTCAAAAGGTATAGAGACCCATTTTATTAAATTGCTTTCAAATCATGAATCTCTTGTATATAAACTAGAAATGTTTCCTATTGAGTGCGTTGTTAGAAATAGGGCGACAGGCTCACTCTGTAAAAGATTGGGAATTGAAGATGGCCTGATTTTAGATCCACCATTATTTGAGTTTTTTCTCAAAGACGATGATCTGGGAGATCCATTAATTAACGATCATCACATTGAATCTTTTGGCTGGGCAACTCAAGAGGATGCAGATGCTATGCGAGATTTATCTATTAAAATAAATGATATTTTAGTTGATTTTTTCATGGAAGCTAATCTCATCTTAGTAGACTATAAATTGGAGTTTGGAAAATTTAACGGCAAGATGCTTCTTGCTGATGAATTTACCCCTGATGGCTGTAGATTGTGGGATAAAGACACATTAACAAAAATGGATAAAGATCGGTTTCGTCAAGATTTAGGAAATGTTATCGAAACATATGGAGAAGTAGGTAAAAGACTAGGAATGCAAATTAAACTTGACTAATTTACTCAGGTATTGATAATACCTGCATGAATTTCACTACTAAAAGCCATTATGCCGTCAATGCCCTTGCTGACCTAGAACATCTTTCTGGTCACAAAAACCCTGTTTCGTTACGTGATATTGCTTTGAGACAAGGAATAGATTTGACTTATCTTGAGCAGTTATTTAGAAAGCTTCGTATTGCGGGGATAGTTAGAAGTGTTAGAGGTAGAAATGGTGGCTATGTTTATGCAGCCAAGCCTAACGATATAAGTATTAAATCAATTATGGAGGCTGTAGAGGAGAATCTTGATGCTACTAACTGTGCAGGCACATCGTCATGTCAATCAGGTCAAAGATGTAATTCACATAAGCTTTGGGACGATTTGAATAATGTCGTTGATAAATTTTTAAGTGATATTTCCATTTCAGACCTTGCAGAAAAGTCAAAAGGTCCCCACATAGTCCTTAAGGAAATTCAATAATGAGTAACGAAATAAATTTACCAATCTATATGGATTATGCATCTACCACGCCGGTAGATCCAAGGGTCGCGCAAAAAATTTCTGATCACTTAACATTGGATGGAAATTTTGGAAATCCTGCCTCGCGATCTCATAAATTTGGATGGAAAGCTGAAGAGGCTGTTGAAGAAGCAAGATCTCATGTAGCAAACTTAGTTAATTGTGACCCTAGAGAGATTGTCTGGACTTCAGGCGCTACTGAAGCCGATAATCTTGCTATTAAGGGGATTGCAAATTTTTATAAAAATAATGGAAAGCACATTATTACCTCAAAAATAGAGCATAAGGCTGTTCTAGATCCATGCAGACAGCTTGAAAGGGATGGATTTGAGATTACTTATTT
>CETH01019280.1_pt1 | contig 19267 bp, 18 predicted proteins | sample 361461 | NCBI WGS metagenome assembly CETH01 (sample SAMEA2622695, study PRJEB7988) | marine metagenome | isolation source: saline water (ENVO:00002010), including
AAAGAAATCGAGATTACTGGAACTTTTAAACATAAAAAAGTCGATTTGGTAAAAGAGGGATATAATCCTCAAAATGTATTAGATCCATTATTTTTTATTGATGACAAAAATGGTAACTACATAAATTTAGATGATAATCTATATGAAAAGATTATCAACAAAGATATAAAATTATAATCTTTATTGACCTATCTTTTTTGCTGTTTAATAATTATGCAAAAAAAAGAGGTTAAGAATGGATAATTTTCCAGAAAAAGATACTTTAGTCGATGTTTTTCGATGGAGAGTTGAAAAAACTCCGAATGCTTTATTTAGTAAATTTCAAGAACGCGAATTGACCTACTCTGACTTGGATAATAATGCAAACAAAGTTTCTCAAGGAATAATTAACGAAGGATGTAATCCTGACTCAAGAGTAGCTTTTTTAGCCAAGAATTCGGATCATTTTTGTGAGTTTTTATATGGAACAATGAAGTCTAGAACAGTTTGTGTAGGTATCAACTGGAGATTAGCTCCACCGGAAGTATCTTATGTTTTAAATGACTCTAAAAGTGAAATACTATTTGTTGGCCCAGAATTTTATGATCTTATAAAAGAAATTAAGGATGAAATACCTACCGTAAAAAAAATAATAACCATGGAAGAATCATCGTTTGATTGGGAAGACTATGTCACTTGGCGAGATAGAAATGAAAATAAAGATCCCAACCTTAAATCAAATCCTAATGATGATATAATACAAATGTATACATCTGGTACAACTGGATATCCAAAAGGGGTTCAGCTTACTAATAAAAATTTTGTAGAGGCTCAAAAAACAGTTCTTCAAGTATGGGGAAAGGACTGGCATGAGGGATCAGTAAATCTTATTTGTTCACCTATTTTTCATGCTGCAGGAGCAAATATGGTAGTTATAGGTATTGTTTTTGGTTGTACTAACATTATTATACCTGAAGTTGACCCTGAATTAATTCTAAGTTTAGTTGAAAAAGAAAAAATCGAATTAGCTTTGCTTGTGCCAGCTGTAATATTGTTCCTTATTCAACACCCTAAAGCTAAAACAACTGATTTTAGTTCTTTAAGACAAATTATATATGGTGCTTCTCCAATTGCAGAAGATACTCTGTTAAAGGCAATAGATATTATGGGCTGTGATTTTTGGCAGGTTTATGGATTAACTGAAACTACAGGATTAGGTGCAACAATGAGCCCACAGGATCATGATCCAAAAAAAGGAAAATTACGCTCCTGTGGTAAAGCTTATCCAGGAATAGATGTTAAGATTGTTGATGAGCAAAATAATGAATTACCTGTTGGAAGCGTCGGAGAAATTCTTTTAAAAGGTGATATTATAATGAAAGGATATTGGAATAAACCTGAAGCAAATAAAGAATCTATTGTTAATGGTTGGTTTTATACTGGTGATGCAGGTTATTTTGATGATGAAGGTTTCCTTTATATTCACGATAGAGTGAAAGATATGATAGTTTCTGGTGGAGAAAATGTTTATCCAGCTGAAGTAGAGAATGCTCTTATGGCCCATGAAAATATTTCTGATGCAGCGGTGATAGGTATTCCTGATGATAAGTGGGGTGAAGCTGTTAAAGGAATAATTGTTGCTAACAAGGATTTGAGTGAAGATGAAATAATTGAATTTGTTAAAACAAAAATTGCTGGATATAAGTGTCCAAAATCAATAGATTTTATAAAGGAGTTACCAAGAAACCCTGGAGGAAAGATTTTAAGAAGAGAGCTAAGAGTGCCATATTGGAAAGGTAGAGATAGAAATGTCTCTTAATTTTAGATTTGAGAATTTTATCAGGAAAAATTAATTTAGAAGTAAAAGATTTTGGATATAAAACTGATACAGCATTAGTAATGATTTCGGGATTCGGATCCCAACTTGTTGATTGGCCAAAGAATTTTATCAACAACTTAATTAAACATAAAATAAGGGTTATAATATTTGATAATCGTGATGTTGGTTTAAGTTATAAATTTTCAGGAAAAATAATCGAGGATCCAAAATTAATTTGGAGATATTCTTATTCTAGGGAAAAGTTACCTAAAGAAATAAAAAAACCTAAAATTCCATATACGCTTACTGATATGTCAGAGGATTGTCTGAATATCTTAAATGCATTAGATATTGATAAAGCTCATATTTTAGGTACTTCTATGGGAGGTATGATTGCTCAGCTTTTTGCTTTTAATTACCCACATAGATGTAAAAGCCTAATTTCTGTCATGTCTACTTCTGGTAATCCAAAATTACCAAGACCAACAAAAAAAGTAATAGATGGACTAACACTGGAACCAAAATCATCAAGAAAAGAAGATGTTATAGAAAATAATCTTATGACGAGAAAATTATGGGCATCCATTAAATATCCGACTTCAGAAGAAATATTGAGAGAGAATTTTTCCTTTCGCTATGACAGGATGTATTATCCAGAGGGTTTAACAAGACAATATGCAGCAATTGGAGATGATGGAGATAGAACCGGGAGATTGCAAAAAATATCTTTGCCTAGTTTGATACTTCACGGCGATGCAGATAATCTAGTTCCTCTTCAGGCAGGTATAGATACTCATAAAAATATTAATGGATCAAAAATTGAAATACTTGAGGGATGGGGGCATGATCTCCCTGAAGGAACGCATGATTGGATAATTAATAAAATATTAAATCAAATAAAATCTAATTAATAAAATAATTAATTCTTAAATAAAAATATTACTCTTTTCCATCTAAAGTAAGCTAATATTAAAGCAGTTAATAAGCCAGTTATTGCTCCTGTAAAATGTCTCCTAATTATATAATATTTTATGAATGCTAGTGGAAACTCAAAAATTATTCTTATAAATAAAATAATTTTATTCTTATCTTTCAAGTTCTTTGATTGCAATAAAATATAGCTTCTTTCTTTTTCAATTAAATGATCAAATGATCTTACAGAATTATGATAAATATGATTTGTAAGATAAAAAATCTTTGAATTATTTGTTTCTACTGAATCATGTACAGCTGAACTAGAGAACCTTCCAAATTTTTTATTATAAAGCCTTATGCATTGGTGAGAGGCAGAAAAAAGTCTAGGTTTTTTCCAATTAGGGTATATAGGTGTAACTTTCATGGAAAAAAAATTATAATGATTTTGGCTATTAAAGATCTGTAAAATTTCATCTTTAATTTCATCAGTTAAATATTCATCTGCATCTAAATTAAGCAACCAATCATTTCTACATTGATCTTCACCAAATCTTTTTTGTGGTCCGAAACCATGCCATTCATTATAAATAAAATAACAGTTATGTTTTTTAACAATATCCTCTGTTTTATCACTTGAACCAGAATCAATAACTATAATTTCATCAACTAATCCCTTTACTGATAATATTGCCTTTTCTATGCGATCCTCCTCATTTTTAGCTATAATGAAGCATGATATTGGTAAAGTTTTTATTTTATTCTCCTTAATTTTAAGAACATAATTGACACTTAATAATACTATATTATCATATATTTATCTTTAAATTGAGATAACATGTTAATGAAAATTCGATACATAATCTTTTTTATTTTCCTTTTATTTTTTTCTAATATTGAAGCTGCTCCCGATTCTAATTCAATTTCAGCGGAACATGATAACGAGGCGCGTTTTACGGAGTCCACTGAAGAGCTTATAGTAAGAGCAATAACAATAGACCCAGCAACACATCCTGGAAACGCACTTTATCAAGAAAATTGTGCGGGTTGTCACAGTGGGACTGTTGAGAAAGCTCCTGCTACAAATTGGTTGGAGGCGCTTGTTCCTCAAGCATTATTTCGTACTATGAACCAAGGAATCATGATGGAGCAATCCTCTCATTTATCTGAAGAGGAGAAGATTTTAATTGTTGAGTTCTTGATGAAACAAAATCGTTCAGATTTTCCTAAAGAAGCTGAATTAAACTATTGTAGTACTGATAAAACTAATTTTGATCTAACAGAGGCGCCTGAACCTTATGGTTGGGGTTATAATACATCAAGATTTATTCCTAAAAAATCAGGTGGTATAGACTCTAAAAATATAACCAAGTTGAAATTAAAATGGGCGTTTGGTTTTCCTTATTCACAAAGGGCACGGTCTCAACCTTTATTTGCTTTGGGATCAATTTTTGTAGGGAGCCAATCAGGTGATGTTTATGCTCTTGATTTAGATACTGGTTGTGTTAAGTGGAATTTTACTGCTTCTGCAGAGGTACGAACAGCAATTATTATGGATAAATGGGAAAACGGAACAATCCCAACACAGAGACCTTATTTATATTTTGGAGATATCATAGGAAATGCATATGCAATTGATGCTCAAAGTGGAGAATTAATTTGGAAAATTAAAGCTAATAATCATCCTAACTCTACCTTAACCGCAGCACCAGCAATATTTGAAGATAAGCTCTTTATTCCCATTTCTGGTTTAGAAGTTGTTGCAGCTTTTGATGATCAATATGAGTGTTGTACTTTTCGTGGAGGAATATTAGTTGTTGAAGCTAGATCAGGTAAAAGAATTTGGAAGCAATATTCAATACCTGTTCCCGCTAAGTATCATGGAAAAACTTCAGTAGGTACCAAAATGTATGGACCATCAGGTGCTCCTGTTTGGACTTCTCCAAATATAGATAAAAAAAGAAGATATGTTTATATTGGAACAGGAGAAAATTATTCCTCACCAGCAGATGACTCCTCCGACGCAATTATTGCATTCAACATTGATACTGGTGAAGAGGTTTGGCGACGACAAACTCTATCTGGAGATGCATGGAACCTTGCTTGCATGGCAAAAAATAATCCGAATTGCCCTGAAGAAAATGGGCCTGATTTAGATTACTCTGCCAGCTCAATATCTGTAGATCTAGGTTTTAGAGATATTTTAGTTGCGGGGCAGAAATCTGGAGTTGTTTATGGTCTTGATCCTGATAATGGAGAAATTTTATGGTCAAACGCTTTATCGGGCGGAGGAACTCAAGGTGGTGTACATTTTGGAATGGCTTCCGAAGGTGAAACAGTTTATGTTCCCTTGCATGATATGGAACAAACAAATGATGGCAAAATTTATGAAGATCTTAAACCCGGAGTTCATTCAGTTAATGCAAAAACAGGTGAGCTCTTATGGTCCAAAATAAATCCAAACAATTGTGGTGATATAGAGTTTTGTGACCCTGGTGTTTCGGCAGCTTTGACAGCTATTCCAGGAGCTGTAATTGCAGGACATCAAGATGGTAAAATTAGAGTTTATGATAAAAAAGATGGCGAAATATTGTGGTCATTTAACGCTTTAAGAGAATTTGAAAGTGTTTCGGGTGTTCCTGCCTCAGGCGGAGGATTTAGTGGACCAGGATCTGCTATTAGAAACGGTTATATGGCCATGAATTCAGGATATGGTATTTATTATCATATGCCTGGAAATGCCTTACTTTTATTTTCAGTCGAATAAGCTTTAAGAGGCTACATTTCCATGAGCCTTGAAAGTTTCTTCAATTTCATTTTCTAATTCTTCATGAAGGTCAATTTCTATGGATGTTACTGCTAGCTTAAGTTGTTCCATGCTTGTAGCACCAATAATATTTGATGTTACAAAAGGTCTAGTTGTAACAAACTGATTAGCGAGTTGCGATGGATCAATATTATATTTCCTAGCAATATTAAGATAACTTTCTATAGCTTCTTCACTCCCTACGCCCTCATATCTTTGAAGGCGGTCAAAGAGTGCTTTTCTTGATCCTTCTGGTAAATTTCCATTTTGATATTTTCCAGTGAGATATCCTTGGGCAAGAGGAGAGTAAGCTAGTAATCCTACTTTTTCTCTGAAAGCTATTTCTGATCCTCCAAATTCGAATATTCTATTGAGCAAATTATATGCATTTTGAATAGATTGAACTCTCGGTAGATTTTTATCTTTTGATTGACGTAAGAACTCCATTGTTCCCCAAGGAGTTTCATTTGATAAACCAATATTTCTAATTTTACCTATTTTAACTAGCTCAGAAAGTGCATCCAATATGGAATTAATAGAATTAGTTTCTCCCTCAATATGTTGATAATTTAAAGAACCACCAAAAAGACTCATTGGTCTGTCTGGCCAGTGGAGCTGATATAGGTCAATATAATCTGTTTGCAAACGCTTGAGACTTTTATTTACTGCTTCAAAAATTTGATTTTTTGTTTGTTCAGTTGGGATCTCATCATCCCTAAGCCATGTAAAAGGTGCTCTTCCGCATACTTTGGTAGCAAGAATGATTTTATCCCGATTTTTTCTTTGATTAAACCAATTACCTATGATTGTTTCAGTCGAACCTTGAGTTTCTTTTTTTGGCGGTACCGCATACATTTCGGCAGTATCAAAAAAGTTTACGCCCATATCAATTGCGTAATCCATTTGCTGAAAACCATCATCTTGTGTATTCTGCTGGCCCCATGTCATAGTACCAAGACAAATTGAGCTTACATTTATGTCAGTGTTACCTAATTTACGTTTTTCCATTATTCCCCTCCAACAAGAAATTGAAGATGCTATAAATGGAAAAAAAATACAAGTAAACTTTTAAGCGACCCAAGCTGGAGGGAGTGATGACTTGTATTGCTCAGGTCGCTTTATTAATTTGGTTATTAATTATTATTTTTAATTGTGGCAGAGTGACGCATAATGGCGATCCCGATAGGATTCGAACCTATGACCTTCAGATTAGGAATCTGACGCTCTATCCTGCTGAGCTACGGGACCAAAATAAATTTTAAAATTTATTTGTTACAAAGTTTTTCAATCCAATTATGATAATGCTGTTGGATAAGTTCATTTTTTCCAAATAAAAATTCTGTATTAGCTTTGGAGTTAATTGTTTCTTGTATTTTAAAATTTATCGGATAATCCTCATCTATTATTGCAGTTCTGCTTAATTCAGCAAATTCCTCCGCTGCTCTAATTGCTTCTTTTGTTTTGGGTTCCTCCAAACATAAAATAAATTGAGTTGTAATAGTCTCTTTCAAGTCAGGTGTTGGAAAAATAATAGAAACTAAACAATGCTGATTTTGTATTGCTGAGATTGATGAATTAGGAAAAACTGAATGAATTAATCTTAAATGATTTTCAGGTTCCCAATCTTTTTCATCAATATTTGATAATTCATTAATATTTTTTAAACCAAAAGCAAACCTCTGATGCGGACCATAGGCATCATGAGCTATTAAATTCACTATTGTATTTTTGCCAACTGTTTCAGGATGAACCATATGATGATGATATCCATCTGTATAACCATCCCAACATATTTTCCACATTGGCCCATTGATTTTTATGCTTTTAAAAAGGTGCCAGTTTTTTAGATCAATATCACTTAACTCTATGTCGAAACCATTCATCCATTCATCAAGATTAAATTCAATATCTGGATTTAAGCATACCCATATAAAACCAAATTTTTCTTCACAAAATAGCTTAGTCAATTTTATTTTCTCTACATCCACATCACCAAATGTATCCGATTTAAATATATTAACTAAATTACCTGTGTTGTCATACATCCAGCCATGGTATGTGCAATTAAATCTTGATTTTTTACCACTACCCTCAGGGCAAACAGGTGCACCACGATGTTTGCATATATTAATAAATGCTCTGACTACTCCATCTTCACCTCTTGTTATAAGTAGTGGTGTATCAATTGCTTTAGTTGCTTTGTAAGAATTATTTTCCTTTAGTTCTGCACTCAAAGCTATCGGAACTGGATGGTCATAGAAAACTTTATCTACTTCAGATTTAATAATATCATTATCAATATAATCATTAACTGATTTAACCATAATATCATCAGCTTGATCGGTGGTTCCATTTAAATTATGGTTCAACAACCTTTTAGCAAGGTCTATCAGTTTATTTCTGTCATGGGCCATATATTAATTATATACTAAATGACTGTATTTTCAGCATTTGTTTTTCTTGTTGCATCATTAAGAATAATTTCAATTTTCTCAACAGCTTTTGTGTCATCTGTTTTTTCAACAACAGCAACCTCTCTCGCTAATCTATCTCTTGCAGACTCATATAACTGTCTTTCAGAATAAGATTGTTCTGGTTGATTACTGTTTCTAAATAAGTCCCTTACAACTTCTGTTAACTCTTTTAAAATACCAGAATTAATTTTAGCTTCGTACTCTTGAGCTCGTCTACTCCACATAGTTCTTCTAATTTTTGCTTTACTTTTTAATATTTCAAGAGTTTTTTTCATCTCATTGCGAGATGAAACTTTTCTAATTCCAATTTCTTTTGCTTTAATTGTGGGAATCTTAAGTGTCATCTTCTCTTTATCAAAAACAACATTATACATTTCTAATTTTTCTTCAGCTATTTCAAATGTTTGTATAGTAGTTATTTCTCCTACCCCGTGAGAAGGGTATACTATAAAATCTCCTACCGAATATTGTAATTTTATTTTCTTTTTAGATAGTTTTTTAGCAGAATCCTTTTTCAAAGGTAACTTTTTAGCTAAAGTTTTTTTTGTAGATGTCCTTTTTGTTGTCGTCTTTTTAATTGTCTTCTTTTTGATAATAGCCTTTTTTTTAACTATCTTTTTTGATACTTTCTTTTTTTTTGGCACTTTTTTAGTAACAGCCTTTTTTGAAACTTTCTTAATAGCACCCACCTTTTTTGCTGGTTCCTTTTTAGTGACAGTCTTTTTAGCCTTAACCTTTGAAGGAGTTTTTTTAGATCCCTTAGATATTTTTGAATTAACTTGTTTTTTCTTCGTCATTTCTTACTTTTCTAAAAGTTATGTAGAGGGCGGTTTAGCAAGAAAAGCTATATTTTGCAAGAAATTACTATTAATCTCCCTCTCCAGGAGTTTCACTAAAGAATTGTTGATATTTATTATCTATACCTGAAAACTCCTCTGCATCGGACGGTTTCTCCTTTGCTTCAGTAATATTTGGCCATATTTCTGAAAATTTTTTATTTAATTCTAACCAAATCTCCACTCCATCTGTTGTATCTGGGTGTATAGCATCTTCAGGACACTCTGGTTCACAGACTCCGCAATCAATACATTCATCGGGATGAATTACAAGCATGTTTTCACCTTCATAGAAACAATCTACCGGACAAACTTCTACACAATCCATGTGTTTGCACTTAATGCATTGTTCATCAACAATATAAGTCATTATTAATTAAATTCCTTTTTTATCTCTCCGGCCTGTTTATCGTTGATATAAAGTAAACCTGATAGTCTCCTAGTAAAATTTGACTCAAATGGATCAATATTCCCGTCAGCATTAACTATTTTACAGGCTAATCTAAAAATTTTTAATTTCGAGTCTTCGTCACAATTGTCATTAATAATTTTTGTCCATTTGTAGATATCTGCAGAAAAATCTTCTTCTTCAATGGCTTTTGAATATAAATCAATAAAATCGTCTTCTTCAATATTTAAGTCTTGAACGGCAATATCTTTTATCATGCTTAATTCGAGTTCATCTTTACTGCCGTCAATTGAGGAAGCTCTCAAAAGAATAACAATAATAGCTAAATCAAGATTTATTTCATCACTATCATCAGTATTTTCATTTCTAGTATTAAAAATATTTTTTAAGAATTTAATCATAATCTGTCTCGTTTTATAAAATTTTGTAAAGTTCTTGAGCTTTTTTATAGTTTAATCTTCTTTTTGTAAAACCATTAACCATTACAACAAGTGTTTGTTTATTAACATTGATGGTAATTATATCTCCATATTTTATTTTTATTGACGGTTTATAAATTTTGAATTTGTTAATCCTTACATTTCCTTCTTTTATAATTTTTTGAGAATTATTTCTTGTTTTTATAAATCTTAATCTATAAAGCCAATTGTCAATTCTTTGTTCACAAACTTCCATTTAGTTAAATATAATTTAATTTGTCATTTATTAGATAATTTATCTTTCAAACTTTTGACATCGGTATCTTTAAAAATACCATTTTTAGATTTATTTGATTTATACTTTGGGCTCTTTTTTTCAGTATATAGTTTCCTTGTTTTATTTATGTCAGCAAACCACACAATTTTCTTTGCATCTTCATCTTCTTTTTTTATTAAGTAACCAAGTTCGTTAAGTATTTGTTTTAAATCATTTGCTGATGTCCCTAATAAAGAAATCATTTGATCATTTATAAGAAATTGATTTTTATTTTTATTTTCTTTTATAGTTTCATAAATCATCTTATCTAATCTTTCGAGAATATCAATTCTCACAGCATTATTACCCAATACTTTGTAACCACAATATTTATATAAATTTTTAAATACCATTGTATTGATAATGCATGATGTTATTCCTGGTTTTGGTAAAGAATTAATTTGAATTTTGATTCTTTCCAAATTTAAATTTTCTTTATGATAAATTAACCAAAGCCCAGGAAGAATTGATGTATATTGAGGTTTTAATGCATTCTTTATGTAGATAGAATATTTACCAATAATAATACCGTACTTTTTTAAATTTCTTCTTGAGTCTAAATCAAGACTATTAATTTCTGTATTCATTTTTTTGCGATCAATTGAACCTAATTCTTCTACTATTCTATAGGCTATACCCTTCTCCTGATATTTGAGGTTTGAGTCTTCTAATCTAATCAAGCTATATAAATCGTAATTGATTTTTTCTTTTACCCAATTTGAGATAATTGTTTTTAATTTTTTTGTAAGTGAAACCTCTAAGCCCCTCTCGATTATTATTTCTATATTAGGTTTAAGAATACTATTACCTTTTACTAGTCTAGCTATTGGTTCATTTTTAAAGTTAATTATAAGAGAACTATCTAAGCTTAAATCTTTTGAAGAACACTTTATAATTTTTGATATTCTCTTTTTTATTTCTTCTGAGGTTATTGAGTTCAGAGTGTTTTGAATTCTCCTATTAGCAATACTTTTCTTACATAAAAATCTAAGCCCTTCCATTTTACCATAATAATCGGAGTTAATGGTAACATCACCATTTTCATTAATTCCTGCTAGATATTCATTTTGATCATCAAATTGCTGGAATAATTTTTTAGAATCTACATCAACAAATCTTTCTGTAAGAGCTTGATGTAGATAGTCGGATAAATCATCTTCTATATTTCTTGTTTTTACTTGCCACTCTTGAGAATTATTTACCCAGCTAGATTTATTTGATACGAATGACCATGTTCGAATCTCAGATAATTTTTCTGATATAGAATAAATATCATCCAAAGTTCCAGAATTTAATTTTTTTGTGTATTTATTCATGGCTTCATCAGTCAATTTGCCTTTTTCTAATAAATGGAAATAAATATTTTCTATCAAATTGAGATGATATATTTCATTGTTTTGTCTGAAGTCAGGTATCTGACACAAGTCCCAAAATAGTTTAAGATTATTTTTATCATTAAGGGAATTTTTTACTCTTTGATTTTCTGATAGTTTTTTTAATGTTTTAAAGTCATCTGGCGGGGGTGTTTTTTTTAATAAATGATTTCCAGAGTCTAGTTCAAGAGACTTAATTAACTTTTCTAAGCTATCAAAATTTAATTTATTATTTCTCCAAAATGCAAATTTCTTTTTTTCATATTCATGGTTTTCTATAGCTAATATATTTTTGATATTTAAATCACTTACTGTAGCTGTTACTCCAAATGTGCCATTTTTTTTATATCTACCAGCCCGTCCAGCTATTTGACCTAATTCATGTGCTGTTAGATTTCTATATTGTTTACCATCAAATTTTCTATCTTCAGCAAAGACTACATGATTTAGATCTAAATTTAGACCCATACCAATTGCGTCAGTTGCAACGATATAATCGACTTCTCCCTCTTGATACATTTTTACCTGAGCATTTCTTGTTCTTGGGCTCAAGGCACCCATGATAATAGCTACACCTCCTTTATGTTTTCTTAAGACTTCTGCAATTGAATATACAGAGTCCATTGAAAATGCGACAACTGCACTTCTTCTTGGAAGATTAGTTATCTTTTTATATCCAGAGTATGTTAATTTTGAGTAGCGAGATCTATTTATAAATTTGATATGAGGTATGAGTTTTTTTATTAATTTTTCAACTGTGTCAGAGCCCATCAAAAGTGTTTCATGCATACCTCTCATTTGTAGGATTTTTTCTGTAAATGCATAGCCTCTTTCAGGGTCATTTAATAACTGTATTTCGTCAATAGCAACAAAGTCTACTGGAATATCAGTTGGCATTGATTCAACTGTGCAAACCCAATATTTTGGGTTTTTAGGAATTATTCTTTCCTCACCAGTAATCATAGCCGTTCTTGATGGACCCAATTTATTTGAAATTTTGTCAAAAACTTCTTTAGTTAACAATCTTAATGGCAAACCAATAATTCCTGATTTATAGGAGGCCATTCTTTCAATTGCGTAGAATGTTTTACCTGTATTTGTTGGACCAAGAGCAGCGTTAATATTCATATTCTTTTTTTACGGAATTATATAAATTATTCAAGTTCAATAATATTAGTTGAGAATACTATATATAGTATTAGAGTTATTTTCACTTTAAAGATATGAAGTGAACATTTCATGACCGAATCACTTACACCATGCTTTTCTCGTTATGTTCTATACTACATTTTGTATAGTTAGTTTATATAAATACTATTAAAAAAAAATAACATTTATTTTATTTTTAATGTAATCTTTTAGTTGAAATAAGGAGTAAAAAATTGGATTTTGATATACCAAAAGATATTCAAAATTACTTAGAAGAGCTTGACATTTTTATTGAAAATGAGATTAAACCTCTCGAAAATAAGGATGATAATATCCGTTTTTTTGACCATCGAAGGGAAGACTCAAGAACTGATTGGGATAGAAAAGGATTGCCCTCTGAAGATTGGGAGTCCCTACTTCATGAAATGCGATTAACAGCTGATAAAGCTGGTCACCTCAGATATGGGTTACCTAAAGAATATGGCGGCAAAGACGGAACAAATCTTGCAATGGCTATTATAAGAGAACATTTGGCACAAAAGGGCCTTGGCTTGCACAATGACTTGCAAAACGAAAACTCAATAGTAGGTAACTTTCCTCAAGTTTTAATGTTTCGAGATTTCGGAAGTGATAAACAAAAAGATGAGTTTATAAATGGCATGCTTTCGGGTTCTCATAGAATTGCCTTTGGTTTAACTGAACCTGATCATGGTTCAGATGCAACATGGATGGAAACCACAGCCATTCCTGAAAAACGCGATGGGATAGATGGTTGGCTTATAAATGGGTCTAAAACATGGAATACAGGAATACATAAAGCAAATTACGATATGATTTTTGCTAGAACAAGCGGAGATGATGGATCAGCTCTAGGAATAACATGCTTTCTAGTTCCAACAAATGATGAGGGTTTTGTTATTGAAGAATTTTTATGGACTTTCAATATGCCAACAGATCATGCCTTAATTAGTTTAAACAATATCTGGGTTCCCGAAGATGCAATTTTTGGAAAATTAGATAGAGGACTAGAATTGGCTCAGCATTTTGTTCATGAAAATAGAATTAGACAAGCAGCTTCCGGGGTTGGTGCTGCGCAATTTTGTATAAATGAAAGTGTTAAGTATGCAAAAGAAAGAAAACCATTTGGTAAACCTCTATCAACTAATCAAGCCATTCAGTTTCCTCTTGCAGAATTAAGTACTGAATGTGAAATGATACGGAATCTAGTTTATAAGACAGCTTGGCAGATGGATCAAATGACAAAACCTGAGGTTGCTATTCATCTATCTGATAAAGTTTCAATGTGTAATTATAGAGCCAATCGTTTAGTCTGTAATGCTGCTGATCAAGCTATTCAAGTTCATGGCGGTATGGGTTACTCAAGGTATAAGCCGTTTGAGCATATATATAGGCATCATAGAAGGTATAGAATAACTGAGGGATCTGAAGAAATACAAATTCGAAAGGTTGCTGGTCATTTATTTAAATTCATTAAAGGGAAATCTTAATATGAGAATACTAATTTTTGTTATTTCTATTTTTCTAAGTTTCAATATTGGGTATTCCCAACTATCAGTAGATACAGATATTAAAATTTTAAGAGCACAATCAGAAGAAGGAAATGCAGAAGCTAAATTTTTTCTTGGAGCCCTATATTATAGTGGAAAAGGTGTTGAGCAAGACTTCTCTGAAGCTTTAAAGCTTTTTGAGGAATCTTCTAATTCAGGATATACAAGTGCAACTTATAATCTTGGTGTCATTTATGCAAAAGGGAGAGGAGTTGATATAGATGAAGACAAAGCGATTAAATTTTATGAAAAAGCAGCAATTAGTGGCTTAGATAGGGCTCAATATGTTTATGCAACATGGTTAAGGGACGGTAAGGCTGTAGAAAAGAATATTGCCTTAGCTATGGAATTTTTTAAGAGATCCTCACTACAAAATTATGGTCCTGGACTACTCGAAGTTGCCAAAGGTTATGAGAATGGACTTTCTGGAAGAAGAGATTATAGAGAGGCAGTCAAACTATATAGGCAAGCAAGAGCACATGATGATGGTAATGATAATTATACTTATTTCAATGCTACTTACAGGCTTGGTTTATTGTATTTTAAAGGGTTAGGGGTAGAGCAAGATAAAAGGAAAGCTTTAAGATTTATTCGTGAGGCAAGTGACAATAATGTTATTGAAGCTAAAAACTATCTTAAAAATATTTCTAAAAATTAATTTTCTTAAACTTGACTGGAATGTGTTAGGCATATAAAAACTGTTTAAGTTTAAGGATAATGTTATGGCTAGAGTATGTGAACTTAGTGGAAAAAAGGTTATGACGGGTAACAATGTCAGTCATGCTAATAATAAAACTAAAAGAAGGTTTTTACCGAACTTAAATAATGTTAGTCTAGTAAGCGAAAAGCTAGATATCACTGTTAGGTTTAAAATTAGCGCTAACGCCTTAAGATCAGTTGAGCATGCAGGAGGTTTAGATAATTTTCTATTGAAGGCTAAGGATGTTAATTTATCTACTAAAGCAAAAAGACTTAGAAAAAAGATCCTTAAAGCTTAGGAGACGAGCCTCAACTTTTTTCCTAACCTATTGTTGTAATTTTCATCGAATAAATCAGCTAATTGCTCGGTAATTGCACCCCCAAGCTGTTCGGCATCTACGATTGTGACGGCCCTTTTATAATATCTGTTAACATCGTGACCTATGCCAATTGCAACTAATTCTATTGTTTCATCTTTTTCTATTGTTGAAATCATATGTTTTAAATGTCTCTCAAGATAATTTCCTGCATTTACGGATAGAGTAGAGTCATCAACAGGAGCTCCGTCAGAAATTACCATTAAAATTTTTCTTTGTTCAGTTCTCATTTGTAGTCTTTTATAAGCCCAATCTAATGCTTCACCATCTATATTTTCTTTTAACAGTCCCTCTCTCAACATAAGTCCCAAATTTCTTTTTGATCTTCTCCAAGGTTCGTCTGCTGTTTTATATATAATATGTCTCAAATCATTTAATCTTCCAGGCGCCGGCAATTTACCATCTTCTAACCATTTTTCCCTCGATCTTCCACCCTTCCAAGCTTTAGTAGTAAACCCTAAAATTTCAGTTTTGACTGCACATCTCTCAAGTGTCCTTGCAAGTATATCTCCACACATAGCTGCAATAGTGATAGGTCTTCCTCTCATCGAACCAGAATTATCAATTAGCAATGAAACAATTGTATCTTTAAATTCTATGTCCTTTTCCATTTTAAATGATAATGGCGATGTTGGGTCAATAATTACTCTAGTAAGTTTAGATACATCTAACAAACCTTCTTCAAGATCAAACTCCCAGGATCTATTTTGTTGAGCAAGTAATTTTCTTTGCAATTTATTTGCAAGTCTTGTTACTGCACCTTGAAGATGTTGTAATTGTTGATCTAAATACTCTCTTAGCCTGTCTAATTCATCAAGTTCACATAAATCAAGAGCTTTAATTTCTTCATCAAAATTATTTGTAAATATTCTATAAGGAATTTCTCTCTTTTTATTTTCTTCCTCACCTTGACTTCTCATTGCTTTTGTTAACTCTTCGTTGTCAATATCTTCTTCATCTCCGATTTCAATCATATCACTTTGGATCATTTCTTCATCATCGCTCATATCCATTTCTGAGGTGTCGGGTGACTGCTCACTATTTTCCTCATTTTGATTTTGTTCATCTTCATCATTATTAAATAATTCTTCATCCTGATCTGAATTTTCGTCATTATCATCATCGGGTTCATCACCTAATTCGTCACCTAATTCTAATTCGCCTATAAGTTTTCTGATAATTTTTGCAAAAGCTAACTGGTCGTCAATTTCGTTTGTTAGATCATTTATTGTTTTTTCTGCTCGATCTTCTATCCAATCCTTCCATGCTTCAATATTCGCTTTGGTTTCTTGTATAACTTCACCAGTTAGTTTTTCTCTAACAATATATTTTAAAGCCTCAATAAAATTCTCTTCACCTTCTTTCTTTGTATATCCTAACTCTTTTCTTCTTAATTTAGTTTTTTCCATTTGATAAAGATTTTTTGCAACACCTGCCATTTCATTTGATCCAATTGCTTCACAACGAATTCTTTCAAGAGAATTGAATATTTCACGTGCTTTTTGTCCTTCAGGTAGATATTTTTTAGATACATCCGCTTTATGATGCGCAATAAATAAAGCTATTGAGTCAGCTTCACCTCTTAAAGAGTCTAATTGTCTAGCGCTCATGCTTTTGTTAGGTAAAGGTAATCTGGCTTTAACACCATTTATACTTCCTGACTCAGCCCCAAAGCTAACGGTGAGCTCATCTTCTTTTGAAATTGAGCGCATAGCCATAGTAAGTGCTCGCTTAAATTCATCAAGATCGTTTTGCTTATTTGGTTTCATTTTCCTCTTCTTTTGTAGAGGACTCATAATCTTCTAACTCTTTACCAAAACATCTTTGATAAAATTCAGCAACCGTATGTCTCTCAAGTTCGTCACATTTATTTAGAAAGGTTAGTTTAAAACTTAAACCAACATCATCAAAGATTTCTGAATTTTGTGCCCATGTTAAAACAGTTCTTGGACTCATTACTGTCGAGATATCTCCATTTACGAAGCTATTTCTTGTTAATTCGGCCACCCTAATCATTTTTGAAATAATTTCCCGCCCATCTTTGTTGTTATAAGATTTAGCTTTTGTTGAAACAATTCCTAATTCATCTTGATGAGGTAAATAGTTCAATGCGCTTACAATAGACCATCTATCCATCTGTCCTTGGTTTATTTGCTGTGTACCGTGGTACAAACCTGTTGTATCTCCTAAGCCTACTGTATTTGTAGTTGCAAAAAGTCTAAAAAATGGATGTGGTTTTATAATTCTGTTCTGATCCAATAATGTCAATTTACCCGAAATTTCTAAAATTCTTTGAATAACAAACATAACATCAGGTCTTCCCGCATCATATTCATCGAAAACCAGTGCAACAGGGTTTTGTATTGCCCACGGAAGTAATCCTTCTCGAAACTCTGTCACTTGTTTTCCATCTTTCAAAACAATCATATCTTTTCCTACTAAATCAATTCTGCTTATATGACTGTCTAAATTAATTCTAATACAGGGCCAATTTAGTTTAGCAGCAACTTGTTCAATATGAGTTGATTTTCCTGTTCCATGATATCCTTGAATCATCACGCGGCGATCATGTTTAAATCCGGCTAGAATTGCAAGAGTTGTATCTTTATTAAAAAGATAATCTTCGTCAATTTCAGGAACATAATCATTCGATTTTTTATAGGCAGGTATCATTAAATCTGAGTCAATGTCGAACATTTTTTTTACTGAAACTTCTGTATCAGGATTGCCAATATCTAATTCTTTATTTGTGTCAGTACTCATCTTAATTTCCTTTAAACTAAATTATATGATGTTTTAGCAGAATTAAAAAAAAAGTTAACATAAACCTGAAGATTTTAATTGATTATAAGCATTAATAATATCTTTAAGCTTTTCTTCATTTTCCTGATTTTTTCCATTGATATCAGGATGAAGAGATTTAACTAATTCTTTAAATTTATTTTGTATTTCTTTTTTTGACGGTTTCCCTCTTAAGCCAAGTTCTTTGAACGCTTTACTGGTCCCACTTTTACCTTTTCCAAATGGTTTACCGGTATTATTTTTTTCTTCTTCAAAAAAACCAAAAGGATCATCGAAATTATCAGCGTAAAATTCAAAAAAATCCTTTTTTGAAGTATTATGGTTAGATCCCATTTTCCATGTTGGTCTATGCCCAGTTATTGAGGATATTTGAAAATCGATGATTTCTTCTTCTGTCATATCTGAAAAGAAATTATAGTTTTTGTTATGAAGTCTAATATGGTCAATGCAATAAAAGAGTGTCTTTCCATTTTTATTTTTAGCTATATATTCACCAGGCTCTTTGCAGCCTAAATTATCACAATCTTTCGTATGATTTTTTTTCTCGCGAATTGATCTAATGTTATCAAAATATTTTGAGTTTAACTTCATTATATTTTCCATATCTATTGTTATATAATATGGTAAAAAAGTATTTTAATACAAACTTTAATAATTAGACAATGAACGATATTAGAGAAAATATTCTAAATAAAATCAAAGAAGAACTAAATCCTAGCCTTTTAGAGGTCATTGACGAGTCACATCTTCATGCGAATCATAACCCTGATGCAAAAAATGGGGGAACACATTTTAAAATAAAAGTTATTTCAAGTTTTTTTGAAGGAAAGTCGAAAGTCGAGAAACACAGAATAATATATCAAATACTTGATTATGAGCTAAAAAATGGTTTGCATGCTTTGACTCTTGAGCTTACTCATATAAAATGATCAATTAAATAATAAAAAAAATAATAAATAATCTGGGAGGTTATATGACTAATTTCAAATACATACTGTTATTTCTTTTAATTTTGTCTTTAAATACTCTTTCTGCTCAAGAGATTGAGAATGTTGAAAGCATTGAAGAGATAGTTGTTACGGGATCATATTTAAAAACAAGCCCAACAGATGGCGCTTCACCAATTGACATTATCGATCGAGAAGCTATTGAAAATATTGGAGCCAATACTGTTGCTGATTTAGTAAGAAATCTAGCATCAAATAGTGGATCAGAAAATGTCCCAGATTCTTTTACGTCTGGTTCAACGCAAGGTACTTCAAATATCAATTTAAGAGGTTTAGGACTATCTTCAACATTAGTATTAATTGATGGAAGAAGGCAAACTGT
>CETH01037495.1_pt1 | contig 19260 bp, 21 predicted proteins | sample 361461 | NCBI WGS metagenome assembly CETH01 (sample SAMEA2622695, study PRJEB7988) | marine metagenome | isolation source: saline water (ENVO:00002010), including
TTAGATTTGCTATTGAATTGGACTTTAATTTAGCCATTGTTTGTATTCTATTTGCTGGAGTTTGTGATGTTTTGGATGGCATGTTAGCAAGGCACCTTCAAAGCCAATCCGATCTTGGTGCCCAGCTAGATTCTTTATCGGATTTCCTAAGCTTTGGAATTGCTCCTGGCTTGTTGATTTATATGTCTATTTTTAATCAAGACAATGGCATTGGTGCTTTTGCTGCCTTAGCTTTCATAATATTTTCTTGCTTAAGATTAGCTTTATATAATGTAAGATTAGAGAAATCGAAGACAACAGACGGAGAGCCAGAACACTTTTTTAGCGGCATACCAACCCCTGTTGGAGCAATTTTGATTATCTTGCCATTAACGCATTCATTTATGGGTTATAACTGGGCCTATGAAAATCTTAATTTTGTGGCAGGCTATATAATTTTAATCAGTGGCTTGCTAGTAAGCAGAATTCCAACTTTTTCAATAAAAAGAAAACGGTTCTTTATTAAATCAAAGTTAGGATTTCTTGTTTTGTTTTCTATTATTGCGTTAAGCATGATCAACTTTCTCTGGATTACCATAAATGTACTAGCTTTGATTTATTTGCTCACTATTCCTCTATCTATAATAGCTTGGCAAAGCAGCCCTAATAGAGACTCCGCATAGTTTAGCGGAGCTCTATTAATTGAAGCTAATTACTTAGTATATTTGTAGTAACCTTCTGTTGGGATCATGATGTGAGCATAATCTGTATCACGCATCATCACGTATGGTTCACCATGCATGAAGTCATCTGTAAAACTTGCAACTTCCGACGCATCTTTAGGAATCAACATTAAATGAGGGCCTGATTCAATCCACTCACCAGGAGTCGAGTCTTCTTTGTTCATGACCAATGGAGTTGTATTGTCCTCTCCAACATCACCATGCAACATCCACATAAAGGTGTAACGAGATAGTTGAGGTTTTTCATTTTTCATAAATGCCGCCATCCATTTTGCGCCCTCAGAATCAAAACATGCGGGCATAGCATCATGGGCGCTTTTCCATCCTTTGGCAGGAACCGGTCTTGGATTTCCTGCTTGGCAGGTCCATCCGTTTGTACCTTCTCGTATTACTTTTCCACTGCTACCTATTATGGATGCCTTATCACCTAAAAAGGATGGAGCTGCAGTTGAATAAGCCCATATTTGCCATTTATCAGAGGTATGAGGCCCATAAGGCTCATAAGCTGAAAGAGATATTGAGATAGAAATCATCAATAAAGAAAATAAACTAAATTTTTTATACATTTTTATTTCTCCTGTAAACACACTATAGTTATTCATAGATTAAGTTCGCCATGAATACGTTTCTTAAAATTATTGCATACTTTTGCATTGCCACAACACCCATCCAAATTATTGTTGTTTTATGGGGCATACAGGTTGTGCTCTCATCTGATTATGAGGTCCTTACATTATCCAACATTGAATTTATTAAAAACTACTTCGTATTATTGCTACCAATAGTAGATTGGTTTTATTCATGGTTTTGGAATGCTTGGCTTAATTTCGTTTTTTCATTGCCACTTATTCTTTCTCAAATATTTAAAGCAATTATTAGTACCTGGCTCGGTTTTTGGTTGCTTAAAAAAATAAATTAATTTTATGAAAAAAACACTTCTTATTATTTCGTGCCTACTTTTAGCAATTATTGCCTGGGTTTTCCCTTATATCGATGAATTGCGTGACCAAGGCTTAACAGTTGAAACGACATATGGTTATTTTTTTGGTGGACCAGATCACCCTTTCAATCCTAATGATGCCGTCCCACAACTTAATTACTCAAAAGAAAGCTCTTGGGCATCTCTTCCTCAGATAGTTGATGAAGCTGACTTAATTCCCATTGGGGAAGTTGGTGTCGATCAATTAAATTCAAAAGTAGATGTTTTCTTTGTTCACCCAACCGGTTACCTAAAAGGACATCATTGGACTGACCCTTTGGAAGTAGAGTCGGCCACAAAAGAGAATACTCAGTGGATGATGGCCAATCAAGCCAGTGCCTTCAACGGTTGCTGTAGCATTTATGCGCCTCACTATCGTCAAGCATCTATTTATAGTTATTTTGGGACTGATGAACTTCGAGAGGAGGTTCATGGATTTGTTTATCAAGATGTAAAAAAATCTTTTGAGTACTTTATCGATAACTTTAATAATGGAAGACCATTTATTATTGCTAGTCACAGCCAAGGCACGCACCATTCTATTAGATTACTAGCAGAAGAAATTGACGGAACAGATTTATATCCAAGGATGGTAGGGGCTTATATTATTGGCGGTACAATTGCTAAAGACAGAATGAATGAAATGAGCGAAATCTCTATTTGTGATAGCCCAACACAACTGGGATGCCTGGTGCATTGGGATACATTCAATGTGACTTATCTGAATAAGGAAATACCAATTTATAAAAATAATATTTGTGTAAATCCTATTACTTGGAAAAATGAGGGGGCTATATCTAAGCTTTCTGATGCCAAGGGTGCCGTCTATGTTTCAGGTGAATTTGCATTAGACTTAACCGGGGATGATGGCCCTAAAGGAGAAACTTTTGGGCCCTTGGAGGCTCCACTCAAGCAATATGTTCAAGCTCAGTGCAAGAATGGATTACTTTTTGCAACAGATCAGACTGGAACTAGATTTCAGGCTTTTGGAGGCTCGGCAGGAAACTATCATGGTTTAGATTACGCGCTTTTTTATATGGATATTCGGGAGAACGCCAAACTTAAGGTTCAGACTTACCTAGACAATATTTCTAAATAAGACAAAATTCATTTATGTCAGCATATTTATCTTTATTAGGTGCAATTATTTTTGAGGTTGCGGGAACTCTAATGCTTCCGCTTACAAAGGAGTTCTCTGAAAAGTTACCTACTTTGATAATGAGCGCTTGTTACTTGGCTTCATTTTATTTCTTAACGCTTGCTTTAAGAGCCATACCCCTTGCAATTGTTTACGCTTGCTGGAGTGGCTTAGGGGTATTATCCATTGCGGTCTTGTCTTATTTTATTTATGGGCAGGGGTTAAGCTGGCAGGCTATATTAGGATTATTCTTAATAGTAAATGGAGTAATTCTTGTTAATATATATTCAATTCATTAATCAGGTATTCAGGACAAAATGGCAGATTCAATTGCAACCCTTTCTCAAGAAAATGATATTTCTATAATTAAGCTTGATGACGGTAAAGCTAACGCTTTTTCATATGAGATGCTTTCTCAAGTAAATGAACTTTTGATCAAGGTATCAAGAGACTCAGGAGCGCTTGTTATAACTGGAAGAGAGGGGCTATTTTCAGGCGGATTTGATCTTAAAACATTGGCAACTGGTGATATGGAAAAAATCACTAAAATGGTTCAGTTAGGATATCGTCTTCTTTTAGAATTGTTTTCGTTTGACCGACCAATTATTGCAGCTGTTTCCGGGCATTCAATTGCCCTTGGATTATTTGTAACTTGCGCTGCAGACTATCGAATTGCTATTGATGGAAAATATGTATGTCAGGCAAATGAAGTAAGAAATAATATGGATATCCCATTGCAAATTATGGAAATTCTTAAAGCGAGAGTTAATAAAAAATATTTTTACCCAGCCGTCTATCATTCAGATGTCTATTCAGTTCAGGAATCTGTTGAAGTTGGTTATATTGATGAGGTTGTTTCTGAGGATCAATTTATGAAAAGGGTCATGGAAAAGGCAAAAGAGTTAGCAACACTACCTCATCCATTCTATGCAAATACTAAAAAAACTGCTCAAGATGATATAAGGCAAAAAATTGCAGATGCGATAGATAAGTATGAAAATCTAACAGGCCTCAAAAAATAGAACTAGATACTAAAACCATATAGACTACTCCCAATGAGCAAATACAAAATATTCATTCCAGAGCATTTGCGCGCATATAGGCCTAAACCCCTAAGGTGGTTGGGTAAATTTTTAATGAAGATCACAGGCTGGAGAACCACAGGCCATTTGCCAAAAGATGAGCGCGTTGTACTAATAGCTGGTCCTCATACCTCAAACTGGGATTTTGTTCTTGCTATGTCATTGATCCTGAGTCTTGATGTCCATATTCATTGGGTAGGTAAGCATTCTATTTTTAAAAAAGGCTTTCGTAGGTTATTAAGAAAAATGGGAGGAATTCCAGTAAATAGAGCTAATCCAGAAGCTTTAAAAAATGAAATTTACAATGTTACAGATAGATATAAAGGTTTTATCATTGCTATTGCGCCCGAAGGTACTAGAAAAAAAGTTGAGAGGCTTAAATCAGGGTTTTTGCGAATTGCTAATGAAACTAATAGTAGAATAATGATGGCAGGAATTGATTTCTCAAATAAAACAGTTGAACTTGGAGATTTTTTTAGTCCTTCAGGGGATGTTGAGAAGGATTTAAAATTTATTCAAGAGTACTTTTCTAATTTTTCAGGGAAGCGCCCTGATCTGTCATAGTCATCTAACAATCTTTTATTTGGGTAACAAATGTTGAAAAAACTCTTCCTCTCGGCCCTCATTATTCTTTTTATTTTGCTCTCAATAGCTTTATATAGAACTTTTACTCATACACCTTCCGTTACTGGAATTATTGCAGGAGAAGTAATTTCAATTGATGAAGTTAAAGCGAGTCAAAACTTAGCTGCATCAATAAGATTTAAGACGATCTCTTATCAAGATGAAGAAATGTTCCCCAATAAGGAGTTTAATAACTTTATAAAATGGGCTGCAGAAACCTATCCAGAGTTTCATCGACTCATGGAGGTTGAACAACTTGAGCATTCATTACTCTTTAAATGGAAAGGAAGCGATTCAACGTTGGCACCAATTTTGTTTGAAGGCCATCATGATGTCGTGCCCATAATTCCTGGCACTGAAAATCTTTGGCAAGAAAATCCATTCGCTGGAGTAATTTCTAATAATAGAATTTGGGGTCGAGGTGCGCTGGATGATAAAAGTGGAGTTATTGGTTTAATGGAAGCTGCTACTTACTTAATAAAAAGCAATTTTCAACCTAAAAGAACAATATATTTTAGCTTCGGTCATGATGAGGAGGTTGGCGGAGGTGGTGCAGCTTTGATTACAGAAAAGCTGAGACAAGAAGGAGTTCAACTTTTATGGTCGCTCGGAGAGGGCTCATTCGTAAATAAGGACTTCTTTCCTGGGATAGATCAATTTATTGCTCCTATTAATGTTGCTGAAAAAGGTAGTGCTAACCTTATGATTATTGCAAAGGCTAAAGGAGGGCACTCCTCCACTCCTCCAAAAAAAACTGCGGTTACAATTCTTGCAGAAGCTCTTGTTAAACTTGAAAACGAACCATTACCTGGAAGCTTGGAAGGGCTTAGCGCTGCTATGTTTAATGAAGTCAGTAAACATATGCCATTTGGATATCGTTTTATATTTGCTAATAGATGGTTATTTGGAGGGGTTCTCGACTCACAACTATCCTCAACGCCGGTAATTAATGCAATGATTAGAACAACAACAGCTCCAACCATGTTAAATGGGAGCATAAAAAGCAATGTTCTTCCAATTGAAGCAACAGCCCTAATTAATTTTAGGCTACATCCTAGAGATACTACAGAAAGTGTGACTAAACATGTTAGAAGAGTTGTTGGATCAAATGACGTAGAGGTTAGATTCTTAGAAGGAAGGGAGGCGTCTGAAATATCATCTTGGGATTCTCCTGGGTTTAAAATAGTCTCTTCTTCTTTAAAAAAAGTTTATGGTGAGATTGTTCCAGTTCCGGGTTTAATGATCGCAGCATCTGATACTCGGCATTATTCAAAAATTGCAGACAATTCTTTTAGATTTAATCCGTTTTTTATCGTTCCAAAGGATATGACTGGCATTCACGGAACTAACGAAAGTATAGAGGTTAATAGCTTTATTTCAGGCATTAAAACATATGTTGAAATTATTAGAGAGGGCTCCAGCAAATAGGGCTTTTTATGGGTGCAACTAGTCTAGCTTTAAAAGTGCATTTAATTCTTAGTATTTAGCTAGTATTTTAGAGACATGAATCCTCAATATAGACTGCACACCTTTTCTAATAGCAGTAATAATGAAGCCCAACTTCAGTCAATTTATGATCTAAATCAGGCAAATACTCCAGAGGTTGGCTCGCTTGAATCCATGCAGCACTTAAAAAAATTAATCGATTTAAGCGCATACAATTTATTAGTCTTGAAGGAGGATGAGATTGTTGGATTTATAATTTGCATGAGAGAGGACTCTGCTTACTGGTCTGAAAATTATAAATTTTTTACTAGAAGGCTAAAAAAGTTTCTCTATGTGGATAGAGTGGTAATTGATGAGCGACACAGAAGAGAAGGTTTAGGAAAAACTATATATGAGGAAATCTTCACTCAAGCTAGAAATGACAATTTGCCAATAGCATTAGAGGTTAACACTCAACCTGTAAATCAACCCTCATTAAGCTTCCATGAGAAAATGGGATTTGATAAAATTGGTGCTAAGGACTTTGATGATCATAGCGTTGCTTATTTTATTAAATAATCTATGAAGCAAATTTTTTACACCCTAGCTCTCACTTTCTTTTTGATTGGTTGTGGCATCACTGCTCAGTCTCCTATTCAGCTCAATGATTTGAGTGATGAAATTTCTGTTAAAAAATTAGGGGAGAGGTTAATTGATTTGCCTTTTGGCTTGAATGCATTGGAACTCAGTGAAGAGCAGACTCAGGAAGTTTTTATTGCCGTCCATGGAGGAAGCAGTGAGGGCTATGAATGGATATATCCCATCAAAACAATTGATACAAAGCAGAAGCATATGCACTTTTATCGATGGCCAGATAATAGATGTTTTCAAAGCTCTGCAGAAGAGTTAGCAAATGAGATTAACAATCTATTAAGTCAAAACAATTCTTATAAAAAAGTAACATTAATGGGCCATAGTTATGGAGGGATATTGGTTGCCCATGTTTTAAAGCATTGGAATGCTGATACTCCATTGGAGGTTCATGTTGTTGCTTCTCCTTTATTGGGAATGCCAATGCTCAAAAAGATATGTGGCTATGAATCCATTGAAATACTTCCAAACAACTCATTACTTTTTGAATGGAGGACTCAACATCAACTTGATAGCGCATTCAAAGATCTATTAGAAGACCCTCAGCAAATCAATATCAAGGGTAGTTTAGTGACTGTTCTTCCAGATACTTATAAAGGTAATCGACTGGGACATAATTGGTCGATTAGCTGGGTTGCAGATGAGTTTTTTTAATTCTTCAACTGCTATTTAATATCACAAAGGCTTAAGTTAAACTAGCTTTTTTCAAATAAGGATTAGCATGCCACTTCCAAAAATTTTACAAGATAATTTAGCAATTCCTGTGATTGGTGCACCGCTTTTTTTGGTCTCCGGACCAGAGTTAGTCATTGCTCAGTGCAAGGCAGGGATTGTAGGTTCGTTCCCTGCATTAAATGCTCGACCACAACACGTGCTTGAGGAATGGCTGATCAGAATTAAAGAAGAATTAGCTGAAGCAAAAGCTGAAAATCCAGATTTAACAATCGCGCCCTATGCTGTTAATCAAATTTGTCATGCATCCAATGATAGATTAATGGGTGATATGGAGCTCTGTGTAAAGCATGAGGTACCAATCATTATTACTTCTCTCAGACCGCCTGAAGAAATTGTTAATGCAGCCCATTCTTATGGTGGGCTTGTTTATCATGATGTTATAAGTGTTAGGCATGCAAAGAAAGCTGCTGAACAGGGCGTTGATGGTTTGATCTTGGTTTGTGCTGGAGCTGGAGGGCATGCTGGCACACTGTCACCTTTTGCTTTGGTCAGAGAAGTAAGGGAATTTTTTGATGGAACAATTATTCTTTCAGGATCTATAAGCTCTGGGAGCGCAGTTGCGTCAAGTTTAGCTCTTGGAGCTGATCTTGCCTATCTCGGAACTAGGTTTATTGCTACCGAAGAGGCCAATGCTGATCAAGGATATAAAGATATGCTGATTGATAGTGCCGCTGATGATATCGTGTATTCATCTTTGTTCACAGGTGTTCATGGTAACTATTTAAAAGGTTCTGTTGAGAATGCTGGCTTAGACCCAAATAATCTGCCTGAGGCAGACAAATCATCTATGAACTTTGGATCTGGGGGTAATACAGGTGCAAAAGCATGGAAGGATATCTGGGGCTCTGGTCAAGGTATTGGTTCGATTAAAGACTCACCATCTGTTCAAAATTTAGTAAGTCAGTTAACCTCAGAATTTAAAGAGGCTGTAAAAGATTTAAACCAAAAATCTGCATACTAGACTCAGAGTAATTTTATTTTGCTAATGAAGGCTTTTAATTTGTAATTATAAGTCTCCATCCTTTCTGTGTTCACTTCGATCGACTTCGAACTTTTCTCCATATCTTGCTTCAAGCTTGTCTTGGTTCTCTGCAATTACTTCATATGGGTCAAGCTTTAATGCCATGCAGGCTGTAGCCCAGTACCACATAATGTCTCCAAGCTCTCTTTTCATATGAAAAATATTATCTTCTGATGCTGGCTTTCCTTGTAGAAACATTTTTTTCACTATTTCGACAAATTCGCCTGTCTCACTACCCAATCCAAGCGCAGCCGTTAACAGCCTTGCAGATTCTATCTGAGAGGAGTAATCGATCTCCTTCATGCGAGCGTCTAAACTTTTTTGATCCAAGCTTGGCTCACTTGTTACCTTGGTAACAAAATCTCCATAACTGTTTAAAAACTTTCTTGCCTCATCACTCATAAAATTCTCCTATTGTTTTAGTGGACTAATTTTCCAATCAAGGGATTCAAGAAAATTAGATTCAGTAGCCTTCTCCAAATCCAACACTACATTATTTTTTAAGTCTACGCCGCTGATCAAGGCATAGTCTTCTAGGGACCTCTCATTGCCAAGGTTCAAAGGCTCTTCAACCCTATCGGCAAATAAATCGTCCAATCTATTTAAACTTCTTTTATCTAATTCAGTCCATTTAATTGCTCTTTTACCGTCATCTTCAGGACTCCAATGCAATTTTCTAGGTAAATTGCTGACGTCTGTATAAAGATGAAATAAAGGCACATCAGGAATATGGAAGAATGAATAGCCTTTAGTAAATGCTCGTAATGCCATTGAAAGTTCTTCTCCATAAAAATAGTAATTTGGATCGTATGGGATTTCCTTTACAAAAGAGCCTTTTGCAAAAACACATCCTGCTGCCATTAAAATTGCATGGGTAATATCATTATATTTTGTTGGCATGCCAATTTGTCTTGAAAAGGATCCTGACGAAAATAAACTATCTTTTCGATACATAATTACTTGAGTAAATTTATCTTCCATATGGAGTCCAAATATACCCTTATCAAAATCCATCACCTCAAATCCACGGGGATATGAAGTGATAATTGGTTTTTCATGATACCCATCATCTGATTTAATGGATGAGATCTTATTTAGTTGCTCAATAAAAATTTCGTCCCAGTCTTTAGCAAATTGGGTGTGAGAATCTATTTGTAAAAAATAATTTTCATTGTTAAAAAAATTCTGTGCTCTATGCCTAGCCCAGCAAGGGCCTTTAGAAAAAAGTGGGTCCACATGTTCATAATGAATTTGATCTTTAAACTCAACTTCTTCAAGTTGAATTCCTTCATCTGATTGATCGCATATACTAAAAACAAGCTGGTCTTTATTTTGCGCGTTTTCATATGCACTAAATATCGTAGAAACTAACAGAGGATCTTGATAGGATGCAATTGAGATAAATATGCTCATTTTTATGCCATTTTTAAATAGTTAGCATACAATTATTTCTAATTATGACTAAGGAATTTCCAAAAAAAATTGCTGATAATGTGACGATGTTCTCAGCCGACCCCATTTTGTATGTGGTAAATGATTTTCTTAGCAATGATGAATGTGAGGCTTTTATTGATGCATCAAAAGGAAAGCTTAAGCCATCAACAGTTATTAGCCCAGATAAGCATATTCATCATGAAAGCAGGACAAGTGAAAATTGTTGGATAGAACACAGTGCTAATGACATAGTTCATGAAGTAAGCAAAAGGTTTTCAATTCTTGTTCAAATGCCAATTCGAAATGCTGAGCAATATCAGCTTGTATATTATAAAAAAGGAGCTCAGTACAAACCTCATTTTGATTCTTTTGATTACGAAACCAAGGATGGAAAAAAAAACTGGGAACCTGGCGGTCAACGCATGATAACAGTAATCGCTTATTTGAACGATGTTGAGGAGGGCGGTGAGACTGGATTTCCAGAGCTTGGTATAAATATCCCACCCAAAAAAGGGGACGCAGTTGTTTTCCATAATACTCTCCCCAGTGACGCTGATACTCATCCGCGCATAAACCCTAGATCTTTGCATGGAGGCATGCCTGTGCATAAGGGTGAGAAGTGGATGGTTAATCTTTGGTTCAGAGAAAATCTGAGGTACTAGTTACTTTATCTTTAGGGAGCTTTGACTGGTCACAATATTGAATAAATGATCTTGAGCCTCTGGTTTTAGCTGAGCTACGCCAACCGCTAAAACATCAATGATAGCCATATAAGCTAAACGTGATGTCAGTGGTCTAGTCAGCCTAGCATTTTCTCCTACATCTATGTCCAATGAAATATCACATATTCTTGAAAGGGGTGTATTTGATGGCATCAATCCAATAACAATCACGCCAAAACTTTTAACAGTTTTTATACTTTCAACTAGAGCAGCAGTAGTTCCTGACTGAGATATAGCCACAACTACATCCCTATTATTCAATGAGTTTGCAGACATGAATTGAATGTGAGGATCAGAAATACACGATGAAGGAATTTTGAGCCGAAAAAACTTGTGTTGAGCATCCATAGCAACTGGCACAGATCCTCCAAATGCATAAAATTCTACTCTTTTGGCATTGGCAAGAGTTTCAATTGCTTCTTCAAGTGTTTCTTGATCAAGCTGAGACCTCACATTCAAAATCTCACTAATTGTGCTATCAAATACTTTTTCTGTTAATACCTGAATCGTATCCTCAGGATTAATTTCATACGAATTAAAATAATCATCTGCAGCCAATTGTTGAGCAAGAGTCAGTTTAAATTTCTGAAAACCGTCAAAATTAACTGCTTTGCAAAACCTTATTAAGGTAGGCTCACTTACTCCTATTTCGCTAGAGGCCTGTGCAGTAGTTAGCTCAATAATTGCACTGGGTTTATTTAATATAAATTCAGCAACCTTGACTTCAGATTTTCTCAAGTCAGGCAAAGCTATTTTAATTTCTCTTAATAATTTAGTTTGCATAAAGGTTAGAATATGCTTCTTAGATTAAAAAATGAACCCCTAATGGATGTTTCTCACATATTAGAAAATTTAAATGACCCTCAGCGAGAAGCGGTAACCTCGGAAGATAAGAGCCTTTTAGTTTTAGCTGGTGCTGGCTCAGGAAAGACAAGGGTACTGGTTCATAGAATTGCATGGAACATTGAGGCCATGGGCTTAAATCCCTCATCTATCATGGCGGTTACTTTTACTAATAAAGCAGCGCAAGAGATGCAATCAAGAATCCAGGAGCTCCTTCAATCCCCAGCTGGAGATCTTTGGTGTGGCACTTTTCATGGCTTGGCACACAGAACCCTTAAGCAATTTTATAAAGAAGCAGGTCTTATTTCAGGTTTCACCATCCTAGATAGTGATGATCAATTAAGGATTATCAAGCGTTTAGTTAAAGAAGCAGGGCTGGATGATGGGGCATGGCCACCCAAACAAATGCAGTGGCAAATCAACAGTTGGAAAGACGAAGGCATTCGGGCAGATAAAGTTAATGATAATGGTGATTTTTATGCTCAGACTGTAAAGGGAATTTACAAGCATTATGAAGAGGCTTGTTTAAATGATAGTTTGGTAGATTTTGCCGAGTTATTACTGAAGGCTTATGAGTTGGTTAAGACCAATAAAACCGTCAAAGATTTTTTTCATAATAGATTTAAAGCTGTTTTAGTCGATGAGTTTCAAGACACCAATACCATTCAATATAATTGGCTCAAAGAGGTGGCCTCTGATGCTTCGACCATTACTGCTGTCGGAGATGATGATCAGTCTATTTATGGCTGGCGAGGAGCTAAGGTAGAAAACATTGCCTCCTTTGAAGCAAGTTTTGAAAAAGCCAAAATTATTCGACTAGAACAAAACTATCGCTCCACTAGCGTAATCCTTAGCGCTGCTAATGCATTGATAGACAATAATCAAGATCGTTTAGGTAAAAATTTATGGACCGATTCTCTTGAGGGCGAGCCTATAACTCTTTACCAAGCATTCAACGAGCAGGATGAAGCCAGATTTGTAGCTGGAATCATTAAGAGTTGGATGGATGGTGGCGAGCTTTATCAAGATGTTGGGATTGTCTATCGATCTAATGCGCAATCACGAGCTTTAGAAGAAGCACTGTTACGAATCAATATTCCCTATCGTATTTATGGTGGCCTGAGGTTCTATGAGCGCATGGAGATTAAAAATGCCATGAGCTATTTAAAAGTAGTCTTTAACCCGCATGATAATCCTGCATTTGAAAGATCTATTGCCAATCCAACTAGGGGCATAGGAGTTAAATCTCAAGCCAAAATAAGAGATGCAGCCAAAGCTTACAATCTTTCTTATATCAAAACTGCAGCAAAATTGCTCGATGAAGGTAAGATGGGCGGCAAGGCCGGTCAAAGCTTAAGGGCATACCTAGAGCTGATTGCTCATTGCATCAAGCTGCTTGATACCATGCCCTTGTCTGATTTAATGGAACTCATCATTCAAAAATCTGGTCTGTATCAGCATCATCAAAAAGAAGCTGGAGAAAAAGGCAAAACACGAATAGAAAACTTAGAAGAGCTTGTTACCTCTGCAAAAAACTTTGAGCAATCATTTGAAAAAGAAAAATCTCATAAAGAAATTGCAGAAATTTTTCTAGATACTGTGTCCTTGGATGCTGGAGATACTCAAGCCGATGAGTTTCAAGATGCTGTGCAGTTAATGACTTTACATTCAGCCAAAGGCCTAGAATTTCCATTGGTTTTTATAACTGGCTTAGAGGAAACCTTGTTTCCGCATGGTAGGTCCATTGAATCCCCTCCTCAATTAGAAGAAGAAAGAAGGCTGTGCTATGTTGGCATTACTCGAGCCATGAAAAAACTTTATTTAACCCATGCAGAATCTAGAAGGCTACATGGATCCGATGTCTTTAATCCGCCTTCAAGATTTTTAAAAGAAATCCCTGCGGTTTTCATTGAAGAGATTAGACCACGCGCTTCCGTGACGACTTCCTATGTACGAAAATCAAAAAAATCAACTATGGATTTTAAAGATGAGGTGGGCGTTGGGTTAGGGCAAAAGGTAGTTCACCCTACCTTTGGGCTAGGTGTCGTTTTAAACTATGAGGGATCAGGTGAATCAGCAAGAGTACAAATTAATTTTGAAAAAGCTGGCAGCAAATGGCTAGTATTAGCCTTTGCTAAATTGGAGATGTTGGGATGAAAAATTTTTTAATAATTGGATTGACCTTAAGTTTGCTCATGGCATGCGGGCAAGCTGAACAGAGCATAGTGGGAAAGGCAGAAGCTCAAAACTATTCATGGTCATTGGTAACCACTTGGCCCAAGAATTATCCTGGTCTAGGCATGGCTCCAGAGCGTTTTAGCAAATTGGTTGAAGAAATGACACAAGGCCAACTCAAGGTAACAATTTATGGAGCCGGGGAATTTGTTCCCGCGATGGGAGTCTTTGATGCAGTTTCATCAGGCGCAGTAGAAATGGGCCATGGCGGCGCTTATTATTGGAAAGGCAAAGTTCCGGCTGCACAGTTTTTTGCTGGCGTGCCTTTTGGTTTTACTGCAGATGAAATTAATGCATGGGTTAATCGGGGTGGAGGTTTAGAGCTTTGGGAAGATTTATATAAACCTTTCAACATGAAGCCACTTCCTGGCGGTAACACTGGTACCCAAATGTTTGGTTGGTTTAATAAAGAAATCAACTCACTCGATGATATCAAGGGACTCAAAATGCGCTTTCCAGGTTTTGGTGGCGAAGTCTTTAAAAGAGCTGGCGGCATTCCAGTGAATATTCCTGGGGGCGAGCTTTACACTGCCATGCAAACAGGCACCATTGATGCTGTTGAATGGGTCGGTCCTTACAATGATCTTGCCTTTGGTTTTCAGCAAGTTGCAAAATATTATTACTACCCAGGCTGGCATGAGCCAGGTTCCATGCTGGAATTCACCATTAATCTTGATGCGTGGAATTCCTTACCACCCCATCTTCAATCGATTGTCACGGTAGCAGCTAAAGCAGTGAACCAAGATTTATTGGATGAGTACACAGCATCAAACAATAGAGCGCTTCAGGATTTAATCACAAATCATGATGTGCAACTAAGAGAATTGCCGGCAGATGTGATTAATGAATTTCGTGCTATTTCCGAAGAGATCTTAGAAACTTCTGCTGCCAATGATCCGGATGTAAAAAAAGTTTATGACTCTTTTAAAACTTTCATGGCAGAAGTAAAAAGTTTTCATGCCATTGCTGAAGATGCTTTTGTTGAAGCGCGCACCAACAGTGATGGCAACTCCTGAGTTTTTTCATTTAGGCAATCAAGCCTATGCAGATACTTATGAGCGAATGCATTCTTTGGTGAAAGGAGAATCTTTTAATAATCAAATTTGGTTGCTAGAACATCCATCAGTTTATACGCTTGGCACAGCCGCAGATCCCAGCAATATTTTAAATCCAGGAGATATTCCTGTTATTCAAACTGATAGGGGTGGCGAGGTTACCTTTCATGGCCCAGGTCAGCTCGTCATTTATTTTTTGCTAGATATCAGACAAAAAAAAATAGGACCTAAGACGTTGGTAGCAAACTTACAAAACCTTATTCAAAAAATTCTTCAGCATTACTCAATTGAGAGTTCTTTTGTTGAGGGGGCGCCCGGTGTTTATGTGGAAGAAAAAAAAATTGCATCCATTGGCTTAAGAATTTCAAAGGGCAGAACTTATCATGGCATTAGTTTAAATGTGGATATGGATTTAACACCCTTTGGTTTGATTAATCCATGTGGCTATGAAGGCTTAGAAGTCACTCAAATCAGTGATTTTGATTCAAATGTTACCCTTGAAGATGTAGAATCAGTCGCAATAAAGGAAATGCAAATATTATTTAGTTAATGGAAATTATCCCCACACAAAAGATCATTAATCGAGATGGCATCAAAGCTATTAAAAATGGTCAGAAAGCCAACAATTATTCCTCGGTTTCAAATCAGAAGAAGCCTGAGTGGATTAGGGTAAAAGCAACTTTTGATAAAAACTTTAAAGCTGTTAAACAACAAGTTCAAGACAAACGCCTAAACACTGTGTGTGAAGAGGCTATGTGTCCAAATATTTCGGAGTGTTGGTCTGCTGGCACAGCTACTTTTATGTTAATGGGCTCTGTCTGTACCAGGGCATGCAAATTTTGCTCTGTCGATACGGGAAATCCAAAGGGCTGGTTGAATTTAGATGAGCCGATGCACACAGCTAAAGCTGTTAAAACCATGGGTCTTAAATATGTGGTGCTGACTTCTGTTAATAGGGATGATTTAGAAGATGGAGGGGCCGAGCATTATGCACAAACTGTTCAAGCCATAAAGGAACTAAATCCTGACACCGCAGTTGAGGCTTTGACTCCAGACTTTAAAGGATTATCTTCTTCCATCGAGACCTTGGTCAATTGTGGGTTGCAAGTATTTGCTCAAAATGTTGAAACCGTGAAAAGGCTTACTCATCCAGTCAGAGATATTAGAGCAGGGTATGAGCAGACTCTTGCAGTCTTAGCAGAATCTAAAAGAATTAATCCAAAAGTTTTAACAAAAACAAGTTTGATTTTAGGTTTGGGTGAAACCGATGCTGAGATAGAAGAAACCATGGATGACCTCATTGCCAATGAAGTAGACATTTTAACTTTGGGTCAGTATCTAAGACCAACACTGAACCATCTTCCTGTTGAAAGGTGGGTCACTCCGGGGGAATTTGATCGGTATCGTGAAATAGGATTAGCCAAAGGATTTTTAGAGGTTGTATCCGGACCTATGGTTCGATCTAGCTATCGAGCAGAGAGAGCATTAGAAAAAAATAATGCCGGTCTTTAGTGAGCTATATTAAAAACTGTTACAAATAGAATCCCTGTTCCAAGAACTCCTACAACACATATTAACCAGTCGACCAAAAAAACCTTGAATAGCTTTGACCATACTCCTTGATTTTCAGAATTAGAATCAAGACCTCTTTTAAAAACTTCCATGGCAGCATATTTAAACCAAGAAAATGTTACTAGAAAAGTAATAGCACCAAAGGCAAAAAGTAAAGAGTTTAAATTCATAGGCTTATAAAACAAAAAATGGGAAAATTATTATTATTAATAATACAACTAGTTGAATTAAAATAAAGGGAACAACTCCTTTATAAATCTCCGTGGTTTTAATGCTTTCATTTGCCACTCCTCGAAGATAAAATAAAGAGAAGCCAAAGGGTGGAGTCAGAAAGGAAGTTTGTAAGTTGATTGCCATCAATATTCCAAGCCAAACAGGCTCAAAACCCATCATTAAGAGTGGAGGAGCAACCAAGGGAATAATTACATAACAAATCTCTATAAAGTCTAAGATGAACCCAAACAAGAAGATAGCAAGCAGAATAAATAAAAGGGCTGTGTATTTTCCACCTGGCATCATCTCAAATATTTGATCTACCAAAAGATCACCACCCACACCTCTAAAAATTAACGAGAAAATTGAAGCGCCAATAAGGATACTGAAAATCATGGTTGTAATTGTTGCAGCTTTGTAACTAGTTGCCCTCAGTAGCTCTAGATTTGCATTGCCATTGAGCCCAGCAATAATGAGAGCTCCAAAGGCTCCAACCCCTGCAGCTTCAGTTGGTGTTGCTATGCCTGCAATAATAGATCCAAGCACAACAAAGATTAAAGCTGCTGGTGGAAGTAGAGTTTTTAAGATATTTGCTTCACCTTCTGTTTCTTTGATAGGCATAAATTCTTTTTTTCTATTAATCAAGATTGTGTAAATTAAATAGCCGGTAACAATCATGACGCCTGGGATAATTGCACCAACAAATAAGTCTCCTACTGAAACAGTTTCTTGCGAAAAGACTCCCATATTGTTTTGAGCTCTTTGGTAGGCATTGGACATAACATCACCAAGCAGCACCAAGGCAATAGAAGGTGGAATAATTTGACCCAGCGTTCCGGTGGAGGCAACTAGGCCTGAGGCAAAATCTTTGTTATAGCCTTGCTTTAACATGGCAGGCAGAGACATGAGACCCATGGTCACAACTGTTGCTCCAACAATTCCAGTACTAGCTGCCAACAGAGCACCAACAATAATAATGGAGATGCTTAAACCCGAATTGGTATTTTTAAAGACAATCGCCATATCTCTTAACATCTTGGCTGCAATACCTGATCTTTCTAAAACTACGCCCATGAAAACAAACAGGGGCACAGCAAGCAGAGTCTGATTGTTCATGATTCCAAAAATCCGCATAGGCAAGGTTTTAAATAAATTAGGATCAAAAAAATCTAATGCGATACCAAGCAGCGCAAATAAGATTGAGGTTCCTGCAAGAGTGAATGCGACCGGATAGCCAAGCAGCAGGGCGGCACAGATAAGAATTATTAAAAGAATTGGGATTATTTCCATAATCTATATAGCTCCTTTGCTCCTGCTAAAGCTAGAAGGAGTGGAAATAAAAAAATAAATGATTTTTGAATGTATACAATTTTTAGACCACCTGGCTCAGTGGAGATTTCATGAACAGACCAAGAGGCTGAAACGAAATCTATGGCGTAGTATCCTAGGACACCTATCATTGGCAGCAGAAAAAATATTACTCCAAAAGTATTAACTGATTTTTTATATTCTGGCGAAGCATTGCGATAAAAAATGTCCACTCGAACATGCTCATCTGCAGAATACGCCCAACCAGCGCAGCCCAAAAAAATAAGAGCATGGACATACAAGGCCAATTCTTGGATATCTACTCTCCCGATACCAAAAAAATAACGACCAATGACAACCACCATGACTAATATCAACAAAACAGGTATTAGGCGTGCAAAAAATCGTCCCAAGCAATCAATCATATTATGTATATTAAAGAGATTTAGCCAAAATAAGAACCATGATAATTTTATTTTCACTAGCCAAGAGTCTTGATTGCATCAAAGCTTATGTAGCTTAGTGGTAAGTTGGCAACTTTTAACATAGGGTTGGATGCCAGAGCGGCTTTGTAAAAGTCTGCAAAGCCTCTTATGTTAGTTCAATTTAGGCTTTAGCCTCCATGAGGTGAAATTCTGTTTTAGCAAGTTCTTCATTGGTATTCTTTGTTAGAATTATATATAACAAGCTATATTTTCTAATGTATAATCCGCACCTATGAAAGCTGTAATCACAGGTGGCGCAGGTTTTATTGGATCTCATGTTACCGAGAAACTAATCAATGAAGGTTACCAGGTTATTGTTTTGGATAATCTTAGTACCGGTAGAATTGAGAATATTGATTTACTAGAAATAGATGATTCAAGATTAACTTTTTTAGAATGTGACATATCTGTTGATGGTTCTTGGACAAATGTATTTGAGGGGGCCTCATGTGTCATTCATCTTGCTGCTCTAGCTGATATTGTGCCCTCTATAGAAAATCCAAAAGAATATTTTAATTCAAATGTCATTGGCACTTTTAACGTTCTAAATGCAGCAAATGAACATAATGTAAAAAAGATTATTTATTCAGCCTCTTCTTCTTGTTATGGTTTGCCAGAACAAATTCCCACAAAAGAAACTTCTGCGAATGATCCAAGATACCCTTATGCACTTACAAAGTTGATGGGCGAAGATCTTGTTATGCACTGGTCACAGGTTTATGGCATAAATGCAATATCTTTGAGGTTCTTTAATGTCTATGGAACCAGGTCAAGGACATCTGGGACATATGGAGCAGTATTTGGTGTATTTCTTGCGCAGAAACTAGCTAACCAACCTTATACTGTTGTTGGGGATGGTACCCAAACTCGAGATTTTACTTATGTTTCTGATGTAGCGGATGCGGTATTTGCAGCTGTTAACGCAAATCTAAAAAAAGAAATAATAAATATTGGCTCAGATAATACATATAGTATCAATGATTTAGTTAATCTCCTCGATGGAGAGGTTGTATATA
>CETH01084943.1_pt1 | contig 19251 bp, 15 predicted proteins | sample 361461 | NCBI WGS metagenome assembly CETH01 (sample SAMEA2622695, study PRJEB7988) | marine metagenome | isolation source: saline water (ENVO:00002010), including
TTTCAATCTTTGAGGGGGGCATCATTCATCTCCCTCCTGCGTAACGAGGGCTCATGGGGGACCCCCGCCTCGTCATTGACGTCATAGACAACGGCGGCCAGTGGACACACCGTGAGTGGCGAATGCTCAGGTACCTTGGTGTGGACACGAAGATACTCCCCAACGACACGCCAATCTCTGAGATGAGGGACGTGGACGGGCTGATACTCTCAGGGGGCGCTGCCCGCGTGGGCCTCACAGGGGAGCTAGGGAACTGCGCGGAGTACCTCGGAATGCGAATCCCGATACTGGGAATATGCGCTGGTCACCAGTTCATGGCGGGACACTACGGAGGCCGGGCCAGAGAGGCACCGGCACCGGAGTTCGGGGCCGCCTCCATAGATCTGATTGATGGGGGAGGACCTCTCTTCGCAGGAACCCCCGATACCCAGACCGTTTGGGAGAGTCACAACGACGAGGTGTCAGAGATACCTGAGGGGTTCAGGATCACTGCCAAAAGCGAGTCCTGCGAGGTCCAGGCTATGCAGAACGAGGATGGCGACAGGTTCGGCCTCCAATTTCACCCCGAAGTCAACGATTCCGAGTATGGAGGGACCATTTTTCGGAACTTCGTGGACATATGCGAACGAGCCCGTAGGGCTCATTGACCCATAGGACAGGTTGAAGAAGGGCAGGCAGGTCGCCGCCCTGATGGCGAAGGAAGCAGAGCACACGGTGAATCACAAGTGCAGGAAGTGCAATCGCACAGATAGGAGGCCTTGGACGCCCATGGACCCGCCCAAGTGCAGCCACTGCGAATCGACCATGGACCCTCTCGAGATTCGATACAAGTGTTTGAGATGCGGTCACCTGACATGGATAGAGGCTGGAGCCACCGGAAAGTCATGCCACAAGTGCGGCTACAGGGTGTTTGCCAAACCTAGGAGCCAGGGAAGGCCACATAAGACCCTGAAGGCTATTTGAGGCGTGGAGTTCAAGTCCCGTCACCTCGACGGTACCATGTGGCGAGCTGGCTAGAGTCTCACGCACCCAAGACCTTCGACGAACTGGCACTGCCAGACTTAGTACGTGAGGCCTTGGTTTCCTCTAGCACAAGTGCAGACCCTCCCCATTTGCTCATCACAGGCCCCGCTGGTGTCGGAAAGACGACCTCTTGGAAGCTGGTGGCGCGCCAAGTACTCGGGCCGGGATGGAGGTCTACAACCCACGTATTGCAATGCAGAGACTTAGCGAGGCAGGCGGGGGCAATGGCCACCTTCGAGAACTTCCTCCGACCAGGCGGTTCGGTCGACACCCTAGCTGGCCGTCTGAGCCTAGACGCATTCGACAGGAACATGGTCACCAGAGATGATGATGTCCCGCCCGCGGGACACGAGGCCGTGATTCCAGAGGGAACACTTCCAGTTAGCAGACTGATAGTTCTCGAGGACGCAGACCACCTGGGCCAGATTAGGCAGGCATACCTGAGGAGAATGCTCGAAACCGTGGGCAACGCTTCCAGATTCATAATGGTGGCCAGGGCCCCTTCTAGGATAATAGACGCACTGCGTTCAAGAAGCCGGATGATCAGGATACCGGGGACGAGAAAGGAACAGATTCTAGGGACCTTGAGGGACGTTTCCTCGAAGCAGGGGTTTGAAGCCGCCGAGGGAGTATTGGAGGACATTGCATACATCTGCGACGGAAACCTCAGGAAATCCATCTTCACATTGGAGATGCTACGGGCAAGGAGGCTCGAGGAAGACAGGTCAGCCGTGCATAAATTAGTACAATCAACCACCCTTCAGGCAGGCAGGCACGTCATAGAACTGGCACTGAGGGGAAGAGTCGTCGAATGGAGGTGGGAGAACACTGGAGGTAGAAAAAGGAGGGTTCTCGCAGGCGCCATCGCAGAGATTGACAGCCTGATGAACCACCATGGCCTAGATGCCGAAGACGTCATCTCTCAGTTGCACGATGTTCTCATAGGCAGGAGGCTCTCAATACCAGACGACCTCCGTGAAGAATTGCTAACTGCCCTCGCGGAATGTGACACTAGTCTGAGGAGGACTATGCAACCCAGGGTCCCCATAGAGAGATTTCTGCATAGAGTTTCCACGGCAGGGGAGCGACACGGTCTAGCATTTGGATAGTGGCGGGCGCGGCAGGATTCGAACCCGCGGTCCCTGGCTTAGGAGGCCAGTGCATTATCCAGGCTATGCTACACGCCCGTCTCCCGCAAAGCCTCCCCCCCAAGAAGCCTAGCGTCGCTAAACCCCCCTTTTCCAATTCTCTACATCCGATGCCATCAAGCGCGAAAAGCCCTCCGAACGACCATGGATGAGGGAAACCCCCTGCCAACCCCCTACGGCGAAGGCAGTGGTTTCGTACCTGCGAACGAGAGGGCACTGTCTCGGGCGATCGCAAGGAGAGATGCGGGCAGGAGGTTTTGGATATGGGCGTCAATGCTTTGGCCAACACCAGGAATCAGGATGATGCTATCGGCGGTGGCCACCATTTCTTCTGCCATACTGTTGGTAGGCTGGAGGTACTCTTCGATCGAACTCTCCATATTCAGCTTCGTCGCACTATCGGTAATGTATGTCCCAACCAATCTAGCCGCTTGGTACTCATCTATGGTGGCGAGGGACAGGCTTAGCCTCCGTGTCGAGGGACACACCTCAAAGGGCTCTTACCCCGGCTCAGAAAGAATCCTCAACACCCTGAGAGATCGAGTTGTCAGAGAGAGAATCAGAATCTTCTCAGCGATGCTTGCAGTTTTCTCACTCAACGCCGTTTGGAGCTTCAACCCCGGGGAGGTTCTAGCCCCCTCCCTCCTCGCCGCCGCAGTTTTTTGTGGTTCAGTATGCGTACTTAACTCACTAATCCTAGAAGGGTCAATTCCAATGCGTGCGAATGAATTCACACTGCTATCCCTCCACGCTCCAACATTGCACGACAGCACTCTAGACTCGGTACTTTCCGACCTCCTGAAAGCCCACTTGGATCCACAGACTGCTGGAGAATGGGATGAGTGGCTGGACTCGTTGGAAGTATCGGTTCGGACCGGCCAAACGCCGGTTTCGGCCATCGAGCACACCCTTCAGGCCATACATCTGGAGCATAGGGGGATAATCGATCAGGAGGGACTTCGCTCAGAGGTAAGGACAGTGTTCAAGGTCGCAGCAACAGACTCCCTGTTCAATCCCGAATCGAAGTTCAACATTTCTTCCCTCAGAACCCTTTTGGCCCACACTCGTGCATGGGGCCCCGGGATGTTCAGGCTCATCGACAGACTGCAGGAGTCTCTAGCAGGCGACGCCTCATCTGCACCCGAGCCATGGAGACTCGACCTCGACCTCCCTCCTAGGTGCTCCGAAGGACAGGGGGACCTTTTCGTCATGCTTCACAATCATACAGGCAGTGATGCGACAGTTGAACTAGATATTCTGGCCGCCCAAGGGGAACCAGCGTATCAAAGCCTCAGAATCAAGGCACCATCATCGAGAAGGGAGGCATCTCTAGGGCCCGAAGGGGTCGCATCTCTAGGCCGACTACTCGACAAGGCCGTCGTATTGTGGGTAGGACTAGCATGGCCCGATTCGGAATATGGGCCACACCCCGTCCAAATCATCCTGAAGGGTGAATCAGGCGAGACCCTGTCATCTACAATCGTGCAGACAACGCTTTCTTCCGGAGTGAATCCAGAGAGCGCTGCGGCTAGGATGACAGACGCCGCCGAGGCCGTAAGAAGGATAGCGATACCTCTTGGAGAGTGACTCTTCAGTCTGGCCTCCGAAGCGTCACGTTCATGACACGCCCCCGACTGGGCAACCCCGGTTACTATGGAGTCGTGGCCCGTCATCGTACTCGGCAGAGGTCCCGCGGCTCTCAGAGCGGCAATATCTGCAGCCGACGCCGGATCCAGACCGATAATTATCGACGCCGGATCAATAGGCTCGGGGTCCGGCACCGCACCCCTTTCCGGATTGGCCGCATCGGTAAGCGAAACATCTCCCTCATCACACATAGACGATACAATTTCTGCGGGTGGTGAAAACACCGACAGGGAGGCAGCCGCTAGGATTTGCGATCAAGCCGTAGCCATACTCGCAGAGCTAGAGAGATGGGGCCTAGTGTTGAGGAGGGACGATAGCGAGCTACCACATCTCTCTGAGGTCGAGGGCCACAGCGTCCCAAGATTGGCCGGCTGCGGTGATAGCACAATGAGGGAAGTGACTAGGATTCTTGAGGAGCAGACCATCAAGAGGGGCATTACTAGGAGGGCCGACCTTCTCCCTATCTCCCTCGTTATGGACAATAACCAGACCAGGGGGGTTGTTGTACTTGAAATAGAGTCAGGAGAAGTCATAGGAATACAGGCCAAGGCCGTGATATTAGCTACGGACGGCTATCAGGGCTTATGGTCAAACCCAGCGAATGGAGCAGGGACCGGAGTTGCCATATCAGCAGGCTCGGGAATTTCCCTAAGGGGCATGGAAAACGCCCCAATGCACGCCTTGACCGTGAGCGGAACAGACCTTTCCATACCCATGGGGGTGCTAGGTTCGGGCGGCAGAATAAGGATGGAGACGGGCGAGGACACAGACTCAGAGGCAGTTCTGTCTGGAGAGAACTGCGTTCTAGATCTCAGGGCAATGGAGAAGGAGTCATCAGAATGGTTCTCCCAAACAGCATCTAGAGTTAGGGACAGGACAGGATTCGACATCTCATCACAGGTTCTCCCCCTCTCTCCTAGCGTTTCTGCAACCATAGGAGGAGTTCCCGTAGATGAAAATGGAAGGGCGGTTTTCAAGGAAGGGAAGATGTGGTACACCGGCCTATATGCAGCAGGCCGATCTTGTCACACAGGGATGCATGGCTCCAGGCCCTTACCAGGAAACGTACTACTTGAAGACCTAGTCACCGGAAAGGCCGCGGGCTCCCACGCTGCAACATGGGCTTCAGAATCTCCTTTTGGAGGGGCAGATGAAGTCTCTTCAGCGGAGTTGGCAGCAAAGAAAAAAATAGACTCAATGTTTGGAAGCGAAGGAAGCCCGGTTGGCCAAGTGACCAGGGCCCTCTCTTCCGCAATGTCGAACATAGATGGGACCCGGGAGGACTCGGCCATGGCCGTTGCCTTAGCTGGGATTAACGAGATTAGCAACGCAGGAATAAGGGTGACAGACCCCTCTAGGTCTATGAATACGGAACTGGTTTCCGCAATACAACTTGATGGCCTTCTAACTATAGCGAAAAACATCGCGGACTCGTAGGTGTATCGATGAGCAACGAAAAGACAATTTTCACGAGGATCATTGAAGGCGACATACCGTCCCACAAACTGTTTGAGGACGAGAAAGTAATCGCCATACTCGACATTCAGCCACTAACTAGGGGCCACACATTGGTGGTACCAAAGGAGCCGGCCACCTCGATGGACCAACTCAGCCCTGAGTCCGCCTCGGCGTTGGGCCGATCACTTCCTGCAATATGCCGTGCAGTGTTGGATGTCACCGGCGCGACCGCCTACAATCTCGTCCAAAACAACGGCCATGAGGCCGGCATGTCAATCTCACACGTCCACATACACATCATACCAAGGTATCCCGACTCGACCCATTCTTTCCTCTGGGAGCATGGCGAGATAGATCACCAAGACGCCTCGGAACTCGCAAAAGCCATCTCAGCTGCATTGGAGTAGAATCGGTGCTTTCTCAACCACGACCCCTTCTGAGGTACACGTGGAAGACGCCCAAGAGGCCCCCGACCTCGATCCCGCGCTGTCAAGCGGAGCGATGAATCTCAATCCCAGGAAACTCGAGAGGGTACCTTGGGACCATAGTGGGAGACACCCCGGGAATCGACCATTTTGGACCATTATTCTTTGGGCGGTCGACATCGCATGGGCGATAATTTTCAGGAGGTCCTACATCGACCCAACCCCTGAAAACGAGGGCGGCGCAGTATTCGCCTCAATACACATCAACGGCCTCGTCGATCCACTGGCCATAGTGAAATCTCAGAGAACGCCCTTCGTAAGCATAGGCCGGCACGACATAATGACGATGCCAGTCATCGGCTGGATGACAAGGAGGATGGGTTCCCAGCCAGTGATTAGGAGAGCCGAACTTAGAGGGGGCGTGAGCGACCCCGAATTCGCCGCCCGAATTAACCAAAGAAGCATGCTAACCATGGCGAATTGCATAGCCTCAGGACATCCCGCGGTAGTTATGCCAGAAGGAAAGTCCCATCAAGACTCCAAACTTCACGCACTCAGGACTGGAACTCTAAGATTCACTTTGAATGCAGCTAGCATAGCGCATTCTAGAGGGCTCCCCATGCCTGTGATTCAACCCGTGGGGTTACACTACCGATGTCACCATTGGTTCCGTACCGAGGCATATATCGAATTCGGCGAACCGATTAACATACCGCTCGTGGATGACCAACTACACAACTCCAAACTAGTTGACGGGGTGTGGACAGAGCCCCCTGCGGAACAGGTGATACCCCTCCGAGACGAACTCTATGAGAAACTCTCCGCGATCACTCCGAACTCCCCGGACTGGGAAACCTACAGAGCGTGGCACCTCCTTGGCCACCTATCAGCGATAAAGGAGGGAAGGAAACTGTCCTCCTACAGGCAAGAGGTCCTGGCCGCACGGGAAATCAGAGACTCAAATCCACCTGAGGCATTACTTGAGGCCGCCATAGAGGCGGCAGAAATACTGCATTCAGCGAACCTGGACGCCACAGTATTAGACGAAAACGCCAAAGTGGACCGTAGGAAACCACTCGCAAAGGGCTTAGTAGGCGCATTATTGATGGCCGTGACAGCACCGATAGTTGTTATTTCCTCAGGGCTCCAAACACTAGCTGGTTGGTATCAGGGAAACAATTCCGACGAAGGAATTGACGCTAGAACCACTCATCATATGATCGGAGCCGTCTTTTCTCCGCTGCTTTTCTGGCCCATCGCTTCTCTAGTATTCACAATCCTGTTTTCATTGTCAAACCCACTTACTGAATTCGCTTTCGCCTTCATGTCCATATTGGCGTCAAATTTCATTTTCCTAAGGGGGTATGATTGGTGGGTCGACTTCCGAACCTCGCTAAGGTGCGCAATTCTCGCCCGCTCCGATAGTGGAAAGAGGCTCGAGGAACTCATCACAGAGATAGAACCCACACTAGTCGTTCTCAAATAGGGCCTACCGCCCCAAAAGGGACGTGGACAGGACAGAGGCCGCGGGCGAAATAAGGGCTTGGCTTCAGAACGAGAGGCTGGAAGCCAGAGACGTCGAAGATCAACAGGCCTCCCTTCACCTTCATGTCAAATACCCCCCAACAAAGAGGGGGCATCTGTTCAACATCGTGATTCCCAAGAACAGAAACCTAGTCCTGATCTATTCGGTAACCAGGGTTGACGAGGGGCAACAGAGCGAGATGAAGGGGCTTTCTAATAGCCAGCCCGACGACTGGAAAGAATGGCTACATGAGACAAGACTCGACCTCACTAGGGCGGATCTAGACTGGGTCCTACATGTCGGCGGTAAATCAGACGGCGTTGCAGGCCCGCTTCAAGCATTCAACCTCTCGAGACCAATATGGTTGGACGGGCTATCTCAGAATGAATTCATGCACACGATGAGGAGGGTGTGGCTATCTAAGCTATCACTTATTCATAGAATCAAACATCACTTTGGAACAGGGACCGGCAAACCAGGGCCCGTGGATGACTGGGAGAAGAAGAAGTCAAGGAACGGTCCAAGAGCGCAAAAAAGGGCAGCAGAGCCAAGTCCAGTAGACATCGATGAGACAGGTGGCTTCGGTCGCGACTTTGATCCCGCAGATTGGGCCTGAAACAACATATCAGAGCATCTCACCCGATTTCTGGCAAGTGACCGCTGGCCGTCGGGGTTAAGTATTGAGAAAACCCCAACGTGGCTGTTACAGCATAGCTGGGTGAGTATGACATGGACAGAGCAAAGTCGAGAAGCAGCATAACAATGGTACTACTGATGGTCCTGAGCACGTTCGTGGGTTTGGGCACCCCCGCGGCCACAGCAAGCGAGATTGTGATGACCGACGCGATCGAAATCACCCCAGGCGGTACATTCAACGACAGGATGGTTGCAGTGGATGCTGATTCGTTGGGCAATACCCACTTTGTATGGAGCAGAAACACCCAGCACCTGTACTACAAGATGCTAGACGCTAGAGGGGAAGTACTGATCGACGATACACAGATTTCAGATCCTGGAGCCCACAGGGCCTGGCATCCAGATATCAGGGTAGATCACGCAGACATGGTGCACATCACTTGGACCGACAAGGCGGGCCAGTGGGCAATCATGTACACACTCCTAGACCCCTCTCTAGACGACCAAAGCGGGGATCAGACTACAGACGCGGCAATCTCGATAGTCGGCGACTACGAGGTGTCTCTGCATCAGCAGAATAGGGATTGGCCAGCCATAGATGTCGACTCCGAGAACGATGCCCACATAGTTTGGCAGGATTCCTACGAACCCCTCGACATGTTCTACCAGCAGCCACAGATATACTACAAGATGCTGGAGATAGACGTTCCAGCTAGAACAGCAATAGTGGCCATAGATGAAACCCTGCTAACCCCGATTATTGGCCACAAGGGGCACCCGGACGTCGCAGTAGACTTGGATGACTTCGTTCAGGTAGTCTGGGACGATACCAGAGGCGGCAAGGTGGAGATGGTGGCACCCATCGATACATCCGGTTCAATGAACGCGGAATGGGCAGACATGTGCGCAGTGTTCTATGGAGGCTACTTCGCTAGCGGAGGCTACTTCGAGGGCCTAAAGCCAATGCTCGTCAGGGCTAACATGACTGTCTATGAGACCCTCTACGCCCTTAGCGGCAATTGGCCCAGCGCCTCCCAGTCCGGCAATTGCGCGAATGCATACCAAACAGGCGGCTCCGGAAGCCAGGGTCCCAGAACAACCCCACTAGGACAATCCCCGGGCGACGACTCAGGAGGAATCAGGTACCTCACCGAGGTCGTGTACAATAACGGGGCAGTAAACCTCCCACAAGACGGCGGCTACTACAGTGAGTTCTGGGGGCCAGCATCCACATGGGCCTGCCTCTCATGGTACGACAACGCAGGGCAAGTTCCAGGCAACCCCCCCACCACTCTAGATCACAAGTGGAACCCCAACGCCACCAAGATAGTCATTCCAATTTCCGATGAGGGGCCATATGGAGGAGATCCAGCACAACAGTCAGACGATACACAGAGCATCAACGAGGCGCACGACTCTTGTGTACGAGCGGGAGTCATCCCAGTTCCACTAGTCGCAGCTGGTTTCGGCTCTGCATCCTCGGATGTCGGATCCCACATGATGGATCTAGCCGCATGCCCTAATGGATTCGTAAGTTTGAACGCCAGGTCCTGCCCTGGGACTACTACTAGGCTAACCCATGCGGGAGGTCAAATGTACAGTTTCCCAACATCGTCCCAGAACTCCGCGGAACTTCAGCTGATGGTCGAGGCACTGGTTTACCTTGCCACTAACAACTCGAGGGAGATTTTCATGTCCGTCTTGGACCCCAGAGCACTCCTGGAAAATCCATGGCCCGGCTGGACCAAGGGAGACTCTGGAACTGAGGTAGACACCACGGCTGACAGGTACATCCAGGACATTGGCCCCTCTTTGGACTACCAGGGCTACGGGCACCTAGTAGTGGTTAATGACACTAGAATCACACTGAACGACGCATTCAGCCTACACCCCGCTATAGCCGTAGACACTTCGGGGAACACCCACGTTTCTTGGATGGATGGTCGCGCATACGGTTTCGATATCGACGTCAACTACGAGGTGTATTACACTAGACTCAGGCTAAGAGGCGCTCAAGAATGGGACGGCGTTCCAGAGGGACTCCCCGCGTACGGAATTAAGCAAATCGCAGACGCAGCGATTTCTACAGTGGAGGGCCCCGAGGGAATAACCACGCAAAGGCCATTCGGCGCTAACTCCCACATGCCTGCAATACTTACTGACTCCTTCGATAACGTCCACCTCACATGGCTGGACAACGGCAATGAGTCCCAAGGCGAGACGGTAATGTACGCCAGACTAAATCACACACGCGATTCTCATCCGAACGGATTCCCAATGAACTCAATCGCCTCTTCTGTGCTTGACCCTTGGGAGAGGATTCCTGTAACTGAGTGGCAATCAGACAAGCTTGGCCCTAACTCGCCTGCGACACCAGATCTAGGGCAGCCCCCCGCCTTTGCAAATGACCTGGGGAGCGGCGCGCACGTAGCCTGGTCTGACAATTACAAATGCGAAGATACCAACAACGGTGGAAGATACACTCTCTGTTACGTCCACATCTTAACTGGGCTGGTTGAGGTTGCCCTAGGGGAGACAGAGACCTACTATCACACCATAGAACCAAGCGGCCAGACCATGTTCAACATGTCCATCTCAAACCCCACTCCTGGGCCAGTGGAACTCGTTTCTGACACCTTCTTCATATCAATGGAGGGGGTTCCAAACAACTGGAGCGCGACACTGTTCTTCTCAACCAACCACACCCCGATTTTCCCATCCACCCCCATATTCCTCCAGGGAGGGGAACTCGTCCCGATATACATGAGGGTGAGGGCGCCCACCATTTACCAAGCCAATGAGGACGAACTGGCGACAATCGTGATTTCCGCAGTGTCCGACAAGGATCCCGCGATCAGAGACGAACAAATCACACTGACTTTGATGGACGTTGTCCATGGCATAGAGCTTGACACCAGCCATTACCAAGCTGACGTAGAGCAAGGTCAGAACGCCGTATTCTCAATTTCGGTCACCAATACAGGCAACGTTTACGATACGTTCGCATTCTATGATCCGGCGACATTGGAAGGCCAAACTGAATGGGCATTACCGTTTGGCTGGGGAATCAGTTTCCCTACATCACTATCTCTGGACCCGGGCCAGTCAGTGACTAGGAATCTGCAGGTCAGCGTCCCTACATCACAAGAGCCAGGGACCTTCGTCATATACCTCAAGGGATGGTCGACCGGCGAGCCGGTATTGTCCATCGACAGAGGGACCTTCGACGTACTTGAGCTTTGGATCAACGTCTCAGTGAAGACTACTGGCAACATCGTATTCAACCTCGGTGATACCACCCAACACGTACTTCCAGGGGAATGCTCCTCGTTCGACATTGAAGTAACAAAGCACTTCACCCCCGGACACTTGGTATTCACTACTCCAGGAGGCCCCGACGAAAGGCCATCCGATGTCTCAGAGTCGACTTGGAGGTATGATAACTGGGTCGTAGACCTAGACTTCGAGAATGCCCCCGGAGGAAACGGTATCGCGGACAACGAGCCAAGGTACTGGTCCGTTGTCGACACCCCTTACACAGTAACTGCACTGATGTGCGCGCCATACAATGCTACTGCTGGCCTCGGAGAGGCTGTCACTGTAAGAGCTCATCTAGACGGGGCCCCACAAGTCAGGGACACAGTTGTACTAGTTACTAACGTGAAGCAAGTATATGACTTGGAGTCCTCGGTACCTGAGACCATCCTGTCTCTCCACCCGGGGCAGGAGTATGAGATGCCTACGACCATTGAAAATGTAGGTAACGGACCGGACAGGTATGACATCACAATACAGTCGATCACAGACTCATTTGGTGCTTCTCACGTATGGGACGTCTACATACCAAGGATACTCTTTGAGGAGCTTGACAGAGACGAATCACAAACAATCCCAATTGTCGTAAATGTGCCAGAGAAGACCCTAGCAGGACAGTACACAATGGTTCTTCAGGTTCTGAGTGAGGAAGCTTACGAGGGCACTAGGATACGAGATGTAATTACTCTTCAGATTGAGATAGTGGAGTTCCATGACATGAGGATTGTACTTGACCCCGCGGTCGAGAGCAAGATCAAGACAACTGCACCCGGTAGGACAGTAAGGTTCGTGATGAACGTGACCAACTTCGGGAATGTACCAGACCAGCCAACCCTACACAACCATACCAAGGACGGTGCGGGATGGGACGAGCAAGCAGGCCTCAACGCTCTCGAGAACTGGCAGATCAGGTTCGCCATACTGGAGGACTTCGAGTCGGAGTTCCCCACCGAGGTTCCTTGTGGCGTTCAGGAGACCCTCAACGACCCCATACCTAACGAGCCATGCTACAAGTCAGCAGCCGAAGTCCTGACTCTCCCCCTTATGGAGGCTTACACCACACTCAATATCGTTGTAATCATAGAGATTCACCCAGAGGCCGCCTTAGCGAATAGGGAGATTGGAATCAAGGTCCTCTCATCTCACGGGTCGGCGGAAGCCGGTGGGGACCATGACGAGACGGCGATTTGGGACGACTCCTGCACAATCGACATGAATGGCGACGGCCTACCTGACAACTATCGCCCCAATTGCGACACCAACGAGCAGGTAATAGAACTCAGGCTCAGGGCACCAGATCTTGAGGTCATGACAGCCCGAGCAGAGGTTCAGAAGGGAGATGTCGGCGACATGCTTTCCGTAAACGTCCAAGTCAGGAATATAGGTAACGCGCACGCGACGGACGTCAACATTGTTCTTTGTGCAGGTCAGTCGGAAAAGAGCATAGAGGACGATGGATGCAAGGAGGAGAACATAGTCTACAGACAGGTAGTCGAGGCAATAATGCCCAACCTTGACGACGAGGACCCACCCACCATAACGCTCCTCTACATGGTCGAGGCAGGAACCCATGATGTAGTGGTCGTAGTTGATCCGGACAACATCATCGTTGAGACGAATGAGGATAACAACGTCATGGCCGTAGAAGACGGTAAGATGGGGTCGAACCTAGGATTCCTAGACGTTGGAGTGGAGATTATTGTACAGTACTCGGTTCCAGGAATCATCGTGATAGCGACCTTCGCTCTCTTTGGGATAGTGGGCGTAGTCATGTATGGAAGAAGGATGGAGGCTCTGCAGCGGTACCGAGAGAAGAGTAGCCTGTTGGCCAATATGAGCGAAGACGACCTTCGCTTCTAGGCCTCACTTGGCCATCCACCAGGGAAGGGGTGTGCTACGGTCCGCTGCCACCAGGCTACCTCTCTCGGAGGCGAAGTCCCTGAGCAGTCGCTCTCTCAAAGAGTGCATCATCTCCTCGGCGTCGTTCGACTGTATCCTCATAGACTGGGCGAAAATATCGAGGTCCAGAGGCCTCCTCGGCTGTGCCATTAGTGAATGGGCCAGAAGCCTCTCCTCGTAACTCCCAAGCCCCTCATTCACGCTTGGAGTAGCCTTGCTCATGACATGCTGGTGGAGAGCAATTACCGCATCACGGCGTTCGTCTATCCTCTCGAGGCTGGCATCCAACTCAGCTAGGATCTGTATGGCCTCTGCCATTGGTAACTTTCTCCTCGTCCCTAGCTGCCCTACAATTTCGTCTAGGTCATCAGGTAACTTGTTGGAGAGTCTAAGAGGCCCCCCTCGAGGCATTCTACGATGCTCGGCTCTGAATAAATCGGGACCAAGGTCGAGCCTAAGGGAGAATGACTGGTTTACCGTGTAGACCTTCCTAGGCGGACCTCCTCGCTCAGAAGGAATTTTTTCACTCTCGACGAAACCAGATTCCTCAAGAACCCCTAGATGCTTCACAACAGCCTGCTGACTCACGTCGAGGAGTTCGGATAGCTGAAGAGGGTAGTGAGGCTCCTTTACCAGATACTTCAGAATCTGCCGCCTAGTGGAATTTTCGAGTACCGACATGGCCTCATCAAAGTCTACCAAACTTACCAACTCGTAGTTGTCTAGTAAACCCCCATCTAAAAACCCAACCTGAGCATAGAATAATAGCACATGGTATGATGAAAGCATCATGGGAACCACGACGACGGTCTTGAAGACCGCTTCAGTGATATTCGGCGCCCTCATTCTTCTTGCCGCTCTAGGAGCTTCGGTCGTGGTCTCTTACTATGATGAGGGGATAGCCGAGGATTGTGATGACACCGTCGGCACCATTGGACAGGCCGTGGGTGCCGACGAGGGACAGTGCCAAGACGCGGAGGAGCAGAGAGACACCCTTGACTCACTCGTCTTCCCACTCAACATACTGGGTGCGTCGCTGGTCATACTGCCACTAATCCACTCACTCATGGGAAGAGGAAAGTCATAGATCAACCGTTGTCCCAATTCTCCCACGACTCTGCGACCGGCTCTTCTTCCGCCACTTCATCGACACCAGCACTACTCGTTTCCGGGTTCTTCCAGGGGCCGGGGACCTCCTCTTCCGGCGAAGAAACCTCATTGTGTTGATTGTAAATTTCCTCAGTTGTCATTATTCGAACCTGAGCGGAAACTTCCACCTTGTCCTCCTTCGGCCTGGACCACCCAATTACCGCTAGTATCAGTGCGACGAGCCCGAAAGGAACACCGAAGCAGCATCCGAACATCATGAGGAGTACAGACGAACTCCCCAGCATCTCGGACTGCGCGGCGTAGTCATCCACGATCCACACGGTCCCTTCGCTGGCATCATTGTGCAAGGTGTAAACTCCTGATTCTCCAGGCAAGAAAACCCTGACCGTGCGATACACGGGACTGTCTGGAGAGACCTGGCGGTCTATGCTCAGCGCACCCGGCTTCTCCCATGGGCAATCGACTCCATCCGGATCAGTCAGCCTGAGTTCGACAGGGACCTCCTCGTCACCATCCGCCACCCTCAGTGCCAGGTAGTACCTATCGTCTGTCAAATCCACAGACGAGCTACCCCCCGCTTCCACGAAGGCCACATTGAACTGCTCTGGATCAAGATATGGCTCGGCGTCATCGAGAGCGTTGCTCGCCGACAACACGGCAATCAGCAAAAGCAGGAAAGAACAACCGGACAGAATTTTAGCCCACCGCAGAACCCCGCCCATGGACACCGCTCCCTGACTCCCGATTCAATCCTTTGCAGAACACCAGCTTGCCACGTAGCGACCTATCTCTGGCGCATCTTCATCCACGAAATGGGTGAAACTAGTCTGACACAACCCCTCGAACACACCTTCCAGCCAGACTCTCGATAGTGGCCAGGGAGGAGGAGGCTCATCAGGGGGGACGCTTCCCAATATTCTGCCTATGCATAGCACGTGCCCAGAGTCATTAACGAGCCTTTTGAGGCTCTCAGCAGCTTGACTGCGCACGCTCTCCGGGATGGCCTGCAAGATGTGAATCTCAACTACTAGGTCAAAACTTCCATACCACCTTTCAGGAGGGTCCAGTAAGTCCGCGACGAGATATTCCACGGAAGACTCTGGGAACCTTTCAGAACACCAATCGATTGATGATTGTGAAATATCGAAAGCAGTCACCTCAAATCCGACAGCGGATAACCACTCCGCGTCGTCTCCCAAACCGCATCCCACCACCAAGGCACTCCCCCGAACGGAAGGTCGCGTTGAAATCCATCTCACCATCTTGGGGTGAGGCTCCATTCTGGCCCATGGAATCTCGCTCGGGTCCCTATTTGCACCACCATAAAGTTCCTCGAACCATCGGAGAGGCTCTCCCTCTTCCTCCGCGGCCTCGGAAAGCTTCAGGAGTCGAGCCCGCACTTCGGCGAGTTTCTCATCCATCAGTTTCACTTCACATGTGGTCTACTATCGCCCGACCGAATTCTGAACATTTGAGCAGAGTAGCCCCATCCATCAGCCTCTCAAAGTCATAGGTTACGGTTTGTGCGCTGATGGCCCCCTCCATTCCCTTGACGATTAGATCCGCCGCCTCAGTCCAACCCATGTGACGCAGCATCATCTCAGCACTGAGAATAAGGCTCCCAGGATTCACCTTGTCCTGTCCAGTGTATTTAGGAGCGGTTCCGTGGGTCGCCTCGAAAATCGCTATTCCTGTGTCGTAGTTGATGTTCGCTCCTGGAGCGATACCTATTCCGCCGACTTGGGCCGCCAAGGCATCTGAGATGTAATCGCCATTGAGATTCATCGTCGTGAGAACACCGTATTCGCTTGGTCTGGTCAGAACCTGTTGTAGCATTGCGTCGGCGATGACGTCCTTGATCGTAATTTCAGTCCCGGTCCTTGGATTGTTCATGGTACACCACGGCCCACCGTCTAGCAACTCGGCCCCGAACTCGTCCCGGGCCAATTGGTACCCCCAGTCGCGGAAACCTCCTTCTGTGAATTTCATGATGTTGCCCTTGTGGACCAAGGTTACGCTGTCCTTGTCGTTATCAATGGCGTATTTGATAGCTGCACGGACTATCCTCGCGGTGCCCTCTCGCGAAATCGGCTTGATGCCTATTCCACTAGTTTCCGGGAAACGAATCTTCTCGACCCCCATTTCCTCCTGTAAGAAATCGATCACCCTCTTCACCTCGGCAGACCCTGCCTCCCACTCTATTCCGGCGTAAACGTCCTCACTATTTTCTCGGAAGATGATCATATCAACTGCTCCCGGATCCCTGACGGGGCTCGGTGTGCCCGCGTACCAACGCACCGGCCGCACACACGCGAACAAGTCGAGCCTCTGCCGGAGAGCGACGTTGAGGCTGCGTATCCCCCCTCCAACTGGCGTTGTCAAAGGCCCCTTGATAGAAACCAAGCCACCCCTCATGGCGTTCAGAGTCTCCTCTGGGAGCCATTCTCCCGTATTATCGAAAGCCTTCTGCCCCGCTAGTACTTCTCTCCATTCAATGGATCGGGAACCGCCATAAGCCAACTCCACTGAACTATTGACCACGTCAATCATCACAGGCGTGATGTCGATTCCTATCCCATCTCCCTCGATGTAGTGGATTATTGGCCTATCAGGCACTTCTAGGCCTACCTCGGATAGTGTGATTGGCGAAGCGTCGGTCATGTCTCTCAGACAGCCGACCCGCATGACATTGATGAAGCCAACCCTTGAAGGCCGATGCCTTTGGTGAACGGTCCATGAAGGGCGAGGTGAAGTGGACAGGTGACGACGGCTATATCGGAACCACCTCTCGAGGCAAAGTGTTTGGGATATACGGAGAAACAACCCCCAGTCCGATGGAGATGGTCTTGCACGCACATGCCGCCTGCTCCTTGATCGACGTCGTAGATGGCCTCAAAGACAGGAAGGACAACGTCGATTTCGCGACAGTGGAAATCGAAGCCGACAGGGCCAAAGACAAGCCCAAGGTATTCACCTCAGTCAGGATGAATTACATCGTGAAAGGCGACGTCCCGGAAAAACTGGTTAGGAGACTAATCGAGAGCAGCCATGAGAACTTCTGCAGCGTTGGAATAATGATCACAAGGTCGGGGGCAACTCTCGATTGGACGCTGGAAATGACCGATTAGAATTATCATAATCCACTAATTGTGCGATGCAAATAATTGTGTTTTTACAAGTACAAATATTCACATCCTCCTCTAGCATTAAGAACCCCCCATCAAGAAGACGGAATCCCTTGTGCGCCGCGACGTGTGAGGGGACACGCAAACGGAATGGAGGTGATATCGAATGCAACCGAAAATTAAGGACACCGTCGAGAGCTCAGACGCTGAATCCGGAATGGTCGTCGAGCGCCGCTTCACATCCTCCGGCAAGGACCCCTTCGAGAGCTTCGATTGGATAGAGATGGACGCGGAGATACGCAACCCGGACGGTTCCATGGCCGACACCATACTGGGGGTGCAACTCCCCTCGGGCTACGCGGGCGTCCCCGGAAAGGTACTCGCTCAGAAGTATCTTCGCAAGGCCGGTGTGCCCACTCACCTGAGGAAGGTTCCGGAAGAGGGAGTCCCCGTTTGGCTTCAGAGAAGTGAACCGGACACCGAGAAACTCGACCTACTAGAAGCGGACGAGAGATTTGGGGGCGAGAGGGACGGTCGGGAGCTTTTCAGGCGTCTCGCCGGAACGTGGACCTACTGGGGGTGGAAGCACGGCTACTTCGCGGGCGAGGCCGATGCAAGGGCCTACTTCGACGAGATGTGCTATATCGTGGCGAGCCAGAGATCCGCACCCAACAGTCCACAGTGGTTCAACACCGGGCTTCACTGGGCCTATGGCATAGAAGGACCGGCGCAAGGCCACACCTACATCGACCCGATTACAGGGAAGCTGGAGTACTCGTCCAACGCATATGAGCACCCCCAGCCGCACGCCTGCTTCATCCAGTCTGTCGGAGACTCATTGGTGGGCGGAAAGGACTCAATAATGGGCCTCTGGAACAGGGAAGCGCTCCTCTTCAAGTACGGCTCTGGAACAGGCTCCAACTTCTCCAAGATAAGGGGTGCAGGAGAACCCCTCTCCGGCGGAGGAAGCTCCTCCGGGCTATTGTCCTTCCTGAAGATAGGAGACAGGGCCGCGGGGGCCATCAAGTCAGGAGGAACAACGAGGAGAGCAGCGAAGATGGTGACTCTCGACTTGGATCACCCCGACATAGAGGAATACATTGATTGGAAGAGCAGCGAAGAGGAGAAGGTATCTGCCTTGGTCATCGGTAGCAACATACTCCAGAAGCACGCCAACAAACTCATGGAATCCATATGGGAGGGCGATGACGATGAGACCAGATTCGATCAGAACTCGAATGAATCCCTGAGAAAGGCGATGGTCAGCGCAATCAGAGACAGTGTACCCCAGCCGCACATACAGAGGATAGTGGACCTGGCGAAGCAGGGATGGAAGGGAGTAGACTTCGAGGTGCTCGACACAGACTGGCAGGGCGAGGCATATCTGACCGTTTCTGGGCAGAACAGCAACAACTCAGTCAGGGTACCCAACTCGTTCATGGATTCTGTCAAGGAAGGAGGCACATGGGATCTTCACTGGAGGACAGAGCTCGACAAGGCCAAGGCGGAGGGCCGGGATCCTGGGGCCTGTAAAACCCTGGACGCCGGAGAGCTCTGGGACAAGGTCGCATACACCGCATGGGCATGCGCAGACCCCGGGGTCCAGTTCGACACCACCATCAACGAGTGGCACACCTGTCCGGAGGCAGGCAGGATAAACGGGTCAAACCCATGTTCCGAGTACATGTTCCTAGATGACACTGCGTGCAACCTAGCGAGCATCAACCTCCTGAAGTACTACGACTTGGACACACACACCTTCCAGGTAGAGGACTTCAGGCACAGCGTCCGTCTATGGACCCTCACACTGGAGATCAGCGTCCTGATGGCGCAGTTCCCTTCCGAAGAGATAGCCAGGGGATCCTATGACTATCGAACCCTAGGGCTAGGATACTGCAACATAGGGTCCCTCCTCATGCACATGGGAATACCATACGACG
>CETH01033172.1_pt1 | contig 19241 bp, 19 predicted proteins | sample 361461 | NCBI WGS metagenome assembly CETH01 (sample SAMEA2622695, study PRJEB7988) | marine metagenome | isolation source: saline water (ENVO:00002010), including
AGTAATAACCATGTGAGTATTAGAGCCATCGTGTATTCTTAACTGATTGGCTGAACCATCGTGGTCTATTATCACTTGAGAAGTTCCAGCTTCTTGAAAGTAAATACCTTTATCGTTGGTTGCACCAGCAGCATCTAAAGCGATAAATGCGTGGTCTGTTGAATCTAAATGCAACATTCCGATACTAGAAGTATGCGCACCAGTTATTTCTACTAAACAATCAGGACCATTCCCACCGATTCCAAGTCGATCATTACCACCATCAACAAAAAGCATATTGGCATTGTCGTTGCTCTCGACTCTAAAATCTACATCGGCAGAGGCTTCGTTGAATACTGCTCCACCATCTTGCGTTAAAGCGCCAGTAGTTGATAAAGTAGTGAAAGCACCCGTTGAAGCACTTGAAGAGCCTATGGTTGTGCCATCAATCGCACCCCCATTGATATCGACACTATTGGATGCATTCATAGCGAATGGCATCGTCAACCAGGCATCATTCGCACCATTTCTCATTTTGACCACATTGTTTGTGGTATCGACCCAAATCATAAATGGGTACATTGTAGATGGCTCAGAAGTTCCTGAGTTCAGTGTGACGACTGCTTGTAAAATATTATTAATATCAGATCGCACACTTGCGCCTGATGCATTAGCTACATTGTAATCTGCTACATTTGCCATAATTTTCCTCTAATCTTGTTATATTAACCCTAAGTTGTTGTAATTGAAATATAAATTAAAATCCTCTAGCCAAATAATCGAAAGTTCTCGCTATTCCGCTACCAGAACTGTTGTAAAAATTGATCGTGAATCCTGTCGATGACACCGAACTCACTGTGTAATAATCACCAGTTGCCATGTTTTGTGCTGCTATCGCAACAGCTGGTATTGTTTGTTTGAATGCATCGTCAAAAGTGACTGCATATGCGCCCGTTGAAGATGTCAATCGATCTGCATTGAATCTGAACCAGGCTTCAAGTTTTGCCACCAGTTGACTGATCTTGATCTGATGCGATGAATCTTCTGTAGAGACATTTACTTTGAATTTAAAGGCTCTGCCATTGACAGTTCCTGTTGTAAATTCTTGCCAACCAGACCAGGTGGGTGTTCCTGATGGGTCATCATTGGTTGCAGCATAAAACAATGTGAGTTTTGCATCGTCAAAATCATCTAAGTTGTCGAAATTAGCCCAGCTATCACAGAATGCTGTCCTGTTATCAAATAAGCCTGATATGTCGGTTGATGACCAGGTTGCAGAACTCAATAAACCCAAGTTTGCTTGTTGTCCAAAATCGATGTAGGTCGTAAATTCATAACTTCCTGTTTTTTCCAACTGACCCAATGAATCAAACAAAGCCCAATCGTCAATGTCATCTGTCACATCGTCAATATCAATTGCTGATTCTAATTTAAGTGATCCATCGTCATCAATGATCAGGTTCGTTTTTGTTCCAGCCCAAGATGTCGCGCTGTTGGACTCGGTGTGAGTTGAATAAGTATGTTTATCAAATAAGTTTGGCGATATTGCATTGACAACATTTGTTGCATTTACAGATTTATGACCTGTGGAATCGACTGCTTTGATTAAATATGTACCAACCAGAAGGGGTAGGGTAGATCCATTCTCATTTCCAGCAATGTAATTGGCAATGATCCTGGCTTCTCGCCATACAGCACCTGATGTTTGATCGCTGTGCCTGATCTCGTAATGACCACCAATATTGACATCAACATCATCGACCAAATCCCATCTCAAATGGGCTTCTAAGCTATCGGTTCTAATATAAAAATTATTAACATCAGCTGGGGGTTCAGTCAGTCCATAAATTTCAGTTACTGTTGCAGCCCATTCAGAATAAACATTGGCATCATTTTTGGCTCTGATTCTAAAATCATAAACACCTGGTGCAATATCATTGAACTCAAAAAAGTTGCCTGATGTCGATCCTGGTGATTGAAAAGACGATGCACTTTGCAGCTTGAATTGAACCTCATATTCATCGATGCCAACTCCTAATGAATCCCATTGAGTGTTCCCTGTGCTGCCAGTAAAGTTCATCGTGGCTCTGGCTTTTACACCAGATCCAGTTGTAGAAACATAAAGTGATTCTGTGATGTTTGTGATTGCTGGAGGATTTACAGCTGGAAGAACCGAAGTACCTTTGACTTCAAATTGGTGCTGAATATCGTTTGATTGTCCACCAGCATTGTTAACAGCACGAATAAAAAATTTATATAAACCAGGATCTAAGTTATCCACCAGATATTCTGTGGATTGTGTAATGCCTAAGTTTTCAGTGGTTGTCCAATTTCCTTTTTTTACAGAAACCAAATATTTATAAACATAAGTGTCATCTGGTTTTGTCCAGGACAAAGTGACACGATTTGTCAGTGTTGGATTGTTAAACAACAATTCTTCTGATGCTGATACATTCTTCACAGTTCCGACACTGGATATATCTGGAAGATCGGTATTATTGCCTGTCAGTACTTCAATAGAGACATCACCCAATGAATAAACATCGTCTGAATACTCTCTGGCTGTAAATGTGATCTCATCTAAATAATCCATTGAGATTTCAAGGACTCTGAATTTCTTTGTTGTCCACCCCATTGAATCCGATGTGATCGTCACTACATCGCCACATTCAACTTGGAGAGAATCGATTGTCGATTTAAAAGTCACCATCAATGACTCTCTGGATTGGTTCATGGATTGCCTGGCGATCATAGAAGCTGTGTTTTCATCGCTGGTAAATGGCAACTCAATCGAGCCTTCTAATAATAAATCGTTGTCAGATGTTCGATAAGTTGTTGAATCTTGAATGGCATAATCATTAGCCCATTCTTTGTCTTTATTAAAAAATGCTGCCTTACATCGATTCCAGAGTGTCGCCTTAGACCCAACTGATAAAACAACATCTCCAATCATATTATCTTCATCAAATGCAAAGGTGCTGGAATCGATTTTGTCCAGGACAATCTTGTATTCTCCACCAGTGTAAATAAGAAAACCTCTGCATGAAGTCAGCATCCTGGTTAAATTATCGATTGATGTTGCATTGGTATCAACAACACCATTACAGCCATATCTCAATTGATCAGTATCATTGATGGTGACAGTTTCATCGCAATAATTGGCAGCTGCTATGAAACTCGTATCATCGATATCAGATGTAGAAATGGATCTCCCATATCTTGTATTCGTTAGATAATCTCTGATACACAATGCTGGATTGTCTGAGAACCTCAGTAAGCCATTGGCATCGTCAGCTGTGTTCCTGATGTCTCTTACTTTCTTTCCTGATATATCGAAATTGATGATTGGTAATCCAGATGACCAAATATCAGTATCGTATTCTAATCTTACATAGGCATAACATATTCCAGATAGGGTACAGGTTGAATCCCATAAAGCTGTCGAACTGATCAGATCAGAATCTGCAACTTGGTCATCAGCACCAGTATGAAAATTGACCTTGATATAGGCACGATTGTCATCGCCACCTCTGAACTTGGAATTGATGCTGCCATCTGCATCATATAGTTCCACATCATTGATATAAACCTGGTGCAATTGCGAGACTTCACCTTCACAAATTGCCAGGACATAATGTAGATATTTGCTGTCCACACCAGTTGTTGTCATAAAGACCCTGGTGCCACCAATTTGTCTCCGACCATAAACAACTGGAATCGGTGCTGTGTTTGATGGTGAATTATCCCTGATTGCGACTCCTTGCTGACCCATATCTGATATATCTGGTGCCATGAGTTTTCCAAGAACCTTTTGACCAGCCAGTACAGCCCCAGTGGTGACAATACCAGCAACAATCTTGGCAGTTATGCCACCGCCAAAAAATGTGCTGACTGCTGTGAATATTGTTGTTGCGATCTGTGGCATTATCTGACCCTCAATGCATAATCGTATTCTAAGTGATTCATCGGTATCGATATCACTCCTTTATCTTCATCCACACTCATCAATCGGTTCCCCAAAACCAAATGTGCTGCCTGGAAGATCCCTAAATCCTTGATCAAAATATCTCCGATGCTGACTTGTTTGATATCGATTTCCTCAGCCCCATGTTCAAACATTGCATCTTTCAACATGAATGGATAATCTCTTTGGAATCGAATGGCTGATCTTTTGCTGTCGTATTTTCCAAGTGCTTCTTTGAGCAAATTGGTTCCCAACATATGATCCATGTAATCCAGGACAAAAGTATTACAGTCAAATAAACCCCATATGAAAGGTTTGCCGAGATACTTTTCAGCAAAACGATGAATTTTTATTTCATTATAAGACACTGTTTCTCATTCCTATTTTTGAATCTGAGCCACCACCCAGGACAGCTGATGTGGCTTTTACTGGTAAAAAAACAACAGAATCAGAGCCACCACCAATTGCCGATGCCCCAGCTGCTGTTGTCACAGAGAATGTCACCGAATCTGTATTTGGAACACTCGCCACTGTATGTTCTTTGTTCAATTCTGATGGATCTAAATCAGCCACTGGCATCACATTAAACAATGTAAATTTATCGCCAACAGCCAGTCCATGATTTCCTTCATGCAATGTCAATGTGCTTGAACTTGCTGTGGTTTCTATCGGTGGGGTGACGGGTGTTGCAGCATCAATTGTGACCGAGTTGCCACCACCTTTTGCAGTAGATGTCGCAGTTCCAGCTGATGTAAAACTCACAGTGTTTTCAGTTGCAGCTGTGATTGTTTGAGTTCCATTAATGTTGGCAGCCACAATTCCACCTGTATCAACAGCATCAGCAATGACCACTGTATCTCCAATGTTTTTTGTGTTGTTTGCTATCTCAATCTCAACAGTTGTTGAACCTGATGTTGTTTTGATCGGTGGTGCTGTGACCTTTTCAAACTTTTTGACTTCAATATCAAATGAGTTTGTTGAGACCGATTTAACATAGTGACTGGTGTTCAGATTTGCAGCTGGGATCCCACCAAGATCCTCAGCTTGTTCGATTTTGATCATGTCACCGACTTGGACTTCTGTGTTCGGTGCTGTGATGGTCACTACATTTTCAAGATTGGTTGTTGTTTGTGTTTCCATAAATGGCACTGCTTTAACCTGTTCATTGATTTTATATTCATCACCGCCACCATGTTTGACTGTTGTTGTAATTGTTTCTGATATTGGAAATGTGACTTGATTTGCATTAACAACAGTTGCTGTATGTGTTCCATTAATACTTGTTGCTGGAAGTTCGCCAACTGCAACTGCATCTTCGATTTTAAGTGTATCGCCAGTGGTTAAATTGTGATCATAAATATCAACAACAGCTGTTGGTAATCCATCGACAACACCAATTCCACCACCAGTTATATTTGTTGGATCAATTATAGTTGGATCAAGCAATGGAATATCAGGAATAATCCAGGGTGTAATCCAGGGAATTCCAGGTGGTGTCACAATACCACCACCACCACCATAAGTTCCTTCTTTGCCCCAGTTGATATCTTTGATTATTTGGTGAGCATACTGAAAACCATTGTCATTCGGAAAAAACAGCTTCTGTGATTCTTCGTTGGTGAACCTGGCATTTGTTTTTTGAAAATCTACGAATAAATTAGCAACCCTGACCGAAACAGTACAGCTTTCAGAAGTCTCAATGATGTTTGGCTGATCCATTTTGCCAGAATAGATGATGATCGGATCGACAACGACAGCATTTGAGTCATTAAAAAATCCTTTTCTGATGATCAAATCACGATCCATGAATGTTTCGTTTAATATTTCAACCAAATAGGTTCGATCCACACCTGACAACTGAACTTCTATATCAGAAACAGTCAGTGCATTCTGCTCATTGATTTCTGAAAACGAAAGAAAATAACCAGCAGCTGTATAAGTGTTCGAGTTCCATGTGATATCCCGATCTGAATCATTGAAATAAACAGTGCCACTGGTGAAATAGATTTCGACTAAATGAAATGGCTTATTTTGTGATTTAGCTGCTTCAGTCAATGCAGCTGCTGTCATACCACGATCAGCCATCAGACCACCTCAATAAGATTTATTTCATATGAATATAGATTAGTAAAATTGGTTCCAAACTCTGCAACATCGCTTTGAAATGAAACATTGAATGGAACACTTGCAATTGTGACTGTGGAATCATCTGCGATTGCCTGGACAGCCCCTGGGTGAAAATTAAGAGTTGCTTCACCACTTCCATCACTGCTCATATCGTCTGTGACCATATAAACCTTCGTGTGATCACTGAATTTAATGAAATCACCAGCTTTCAATATATTTGATGTCGACACAGTCATTCCATCGATGTTGCATGAAGTATCACCAGCAACAACATTGGTATCATCAACTGCTGGTGTTTCACTCGATGCTCCCTGAGTGGTTGATATAGTAGGTGGAACATAGGTAAATGTTTCATATTGTCCTTTTTGCTTAACTGAAAAAGCATAGATTGGTGCAAACTCTGCCCTGGTCATAGGTGGAAATGAAACATTGAGCAGCCATCGTTGACCACCCCTGGATCTGACCTGTCTTTTTAAACTGATAGTGGTTGAAACCAAAGTGGGTTCAATTGATTGAACTGAGACATCAGATGCAGCTGGTGATGATGGAAAAGTACCAGCCATTATGTAGCCCCTAGAATTTGTCCTCTGCGCCTAAAACTATTTTCGACTATAGAGACAATGTTGGGTGCTTGTTCTGCGATTGCTTGGGTTGCATCTTTGGAATTCCAAGCAGTGATGTTGAATGCTACATTGACTGATGTACCAGCAGCAGCACCCATTTTATTGTTTGGCACAATGGTTCCTGTTTGGTTCGGTACAAATAATTCAGCACCTTTCTCTCCGACTAGATATGGTCTCCCAGCTGTTACTGTTCCACCCGTTGCTCTTGGTTCAATGCCTAAGAATTTTCCAAATTTAGTTCCTGATAACCAACCGAAAATTTGAGTCTGCACGAACATTTTCGTCATTTGAGTAATGATTGATTTCAATATTGAACTGACCAAATTCTTAAAATCCATGAATTTCTGTGAAGTGATATCAAAGAACTCAGTAAATGCACCTTCCATTTGTGTTGTAACGGTTTTAGCTGCTGAAGTAATAGCACCAGCAACTGCACCCCATGTATCTTTTAAATCAATGATTTTCTTTTTGGCTGTCACTGTGATTTCAGTGATTGGATTCATGAACCGATCTAAACTGTTGATTGCTTCTGTGAAATCGAATGGTTTTTCAAAAATGCCTCGCATACCTTCAAGGTCTAATGCTGCTTTCATCATCGATTGTCCAAAACCTTCTGCCATACCAGAAAGACCAAGAAGCGATCCAGCAGCTGAATTGCTTAAATTATAAAAGAATTGGAAGAAGGCGATTTCAGCTTCTTTTAATGTAAATTTCAAACCATGTATTGTTTCAGCCAATGTGTTACCAAAACCTTCAAAAAACTTTATGGCTATTTTTATGGCTTCAACAAATTGATTTGATAAAAACTCACTGAATGTTTCCACACCGCCTTTGGATTCAATGAATTTTTCAAACATATTAGTCAAGCTAATCGTCATTCCTGTGAATGCTGGCATTAAATTAGTAATGACTCGACTTCCAAATGCTGTGATCGCTGATGTCAATTCATTCAAACGATCTTTGAAATCCATTGTGTTCTTTATTGCATCTTTATTTAATACAAGACCAAGCCTTTCTGCTGTTTCAAAAAACTCTCTTAATCCAGCAGAGCCTTTGCCCAATGTTGCGACAAGTTCAGCACCCTCTGAATCGAATGCCTTAAATGCAAGTGCCAATCTTTCACTTTTGTTTTGTGTTTTAGAAATACCATCGGCAAATTCCAACAAAACTTGCTCTGCACTTTTTGTTGTACCATCGAGATTGAAAACACTGATACCGAGTTTATCGAGTGCTGGTTTTAATTCGCCTGACCCTCTGGCTGCTTCACCAAGCCTTCTACTGAACCTTCGTAAAGCAAGTGCAGCATTATCACCAGTGACCCCAGCTTGTTCGGCTGCAAATCTAAATTTTTGCAGCAAATCTGTCGAGACCCCTGTAACCTCACTGACTTTTCCAAGATTATCAACATATCCAGTGGTTTTCATGACCAATGCACCAAAAGCAGTTGCAGCAGCAGCAGCAGCAGCTGTGACCGCCAGTAAGCCTTTGCCAACTGTTTTTGCAGCTGAACCGACCTTGCTCAAGCTACTTTGAATCGCATTGAAAGCAGCCTTCGTCTTGTCGATTGCAGTGAACTTAAATCCGATGTTCTTAGTTTTTGCCATTCTTTTGTTTCTCAGCTTGTATGTTCATATATGCCAACCAACCTTTGTATTCTTCTACTGTCATTCCTTCGATCTCTGCCAATGTTTTGTGCAGATGCTCAGCCAATGCATACCTGTTTTGTAAGTCAATAGAAGCCCTTACTTTTTTTCAACTTCCTCGACAGTCTCATCTGACTGGAATATCCAGGTTGCCACTTTATTGACAACAGCAACATCAGCTTTTTTCATCAATGCAGCTTTATCCGAAAGATCGAATAAACGATTTCCATCAATATCCATTGAGCAATGAATGATCGCCAAAGCCATCATTTCCATGTCGCTGTTTCTTGCCAACTTTTGCAGTTTGTTTGAAATATCCAAAGTGAGTGGTTTTGCATAGATCACCAAAGGCTCTCCATCTGTACCCCATTCTTCAACTTCAAGTTTTCTAATGTCAAGACTCGCAAAATGCGACTTAACATTCTCGATTGGACTACCCATCTTAGACTGTTGTAATGCTTAGATCGCCATCGCCTTGAGCAGTGAACGAAACCATTACCAAATCATCAAAAGATGTTGAAACCGATACACCAGTCACAATCGCTGTTCCAGTGTAATAAGTATCTGAAGCTTGATCGCCCTCTGGATAAAGGTTCAATGTAACTTCATCACCCGGATTCAGTGCTTGCTGTCCAGCATCGGTATCTTCGAGCCAAATTGCATCAATTGAAGCAGTCCAAGATTTCAAAGTGCCAGTATAAGTTCTAGCAGCATCACCCATCTTGGTTGTTTCTACAGTGTCAGAGTTGTAATCGACTGTAAAAGACCTTATTGATCCAACAGAATCTGATCCAACCTTTACCACACCTTCCTTACCTAAATGTGCCATTTTTTTATTCCTCTAAATTAATTAATTTCTGCAAAAGCAGTCCTTTTATAATGCTGTATCAGGTGCATTTGCAGCAGTCTGATACTCACAATTCCAGGTCATTGTTGCAATCGCCAATGGCTGATCGCCTTCGCCCTGGTAGTTGATATCAGTTGACTCAAGATAAATATCCTTTGCCAACCCATTTACAGTTGATCCACCCAAAGCAGTCTCAACTTCAGAGCAGACTGTATCGATGGTGTCATCATAATTCGAAGTTGCTTTCACATATGCTTCGATGTTGATTGATAAAACTCTGTTCATCAATCTTGATGTTCCACCCATATCAATCGGCTCTGAACTTTCGGCTGTTGTATAAATCAACAATCCTGGAAGATTTGAACTTTGCAATGGATAAACCCTTGACTGATAGACCTTGCTGCCAGTTGTAGTTAATCCAGTCACCTCAGTTGCAACTCTTTCTCTGATCTGTTGTCGAACATGAGCCATTATTGAGTCTCACCAATCAAAACAGTCACACCTGTAAAATCAGGCTGAACTGAAACGATGTTATAGGTGACACTATCCACTTGAATGGTGTCACCTTGCTCAACATTTGTGACATCGGCTGTTCGGCAGTAAAAAACAGGCTGACTGCTTTGAACTCCTACTTCTTCACCTGGTATTTCAAAGTATTCTCGATTAAAGATCACATCAATAGTTGATGCAGACCCATCAATTGTAATACTTGCCGAACTACCATGAGCGTCAGTATCAAAGAACCCAGCGAGATCATTACTGCTTTCAAGAACCATATCACTTAGATCGCTTCTTGGTTTTAGAAGTGCTTTTCTTCAATCCAACTGAACGATCAACAGGCTTTTCAACATTTTCATGATGAGTTATCTGCTGTGCTGCCAACAAGCCAGGGGCATCTTTTTCAGATACCTCAACTGTGTCGCCAGGCTCATGGAATGTTCCAGCAATTCCGCAACCTTTTAGAACTGTGTATTTTTTCATAACAAAAAAGGTGGGTCGGTTATTAGCCAACCCACCACACTAATTAAGCACTTCCTTTTGTGAAAGATTGAGCGTGTCTTACAGCGATATCAACAAACTGAGTGGCTCTTAATCGAGTCACAGAATTTGCCGAATTCGAATATGGATCCACCAATATATCGATTCCACCGAAGAAACCGATAAGAAGATCAGCCCAATTTCCAAAGTATGCAACACCAGAAGCAACTGCATTGGAGACATATACTGGGTGTCCATTAGCTTGACCATTGTCAAGAATGAATGTGCCAGAACCAGTGTCCTTGCTAGTTGATTTCATGTTTGCTGCAACAGCAGAAGTTGTTAGATAACCAGGGTTGCTCAATACAACATTGTCACCAAGCACAGATCCTTCCATCGCTACTATTTCAGCGAAAGTTGGAGTTGATGCTGTGGCGAATGATTGTGTATTCACACCAGTTTGGTTACTAATACCAGTTGGCTCTCCAGAAGATCCAGACCCAGCCAATGCACCAGTGTCAATCAAGTTTGCAATACCAGCAGCTAGATCATTTCGAATGATATTTTCCATGTCTAGTGTTGATTGTTGCATCATTTGATTTGTGACTTCTGTGTACATGCTGGCAGTCTTAGGAGACATAGTGACTGAACCAAGTGTCATCTCACTCTCCGAACTAGCACCGCCCTCAGCAGAAATCCAAGCAGCTGTTGAAGTTCCTGTTGCCTTTGGTATTTTGACATTATCTTCTAGGTCTCTAAGAAGTGTTGCACCAGCAGCAATTACACCTGATGCATTTCTTAGGGCTTCAATGAAAGATCCAGGAAGGAATCTTTCACCTACAGCACCGCCATCACTTCCCACAGAAATATCCCTAGCGTGCCAGTTATGCATTACCTCGGCTGGTAGCGTAAGACCAGAAGTGTTTCTTCCGTAAGAGTCTTTCGCAGCAGCAGAGCATTCAAATTCGAACTTGGCTGCTTCTTGCGCTCTAATGTCAGCTGGATTAGCCATAGCACGAACAGCTTTAAGAATACTAAATTGACGAGTTTCCTTTTCAGTCAAACCGATCTCTTTAGTGTCTAATGGCTGATCAACAGGAAGTGAGTTCAGAAGTTGCCCTCTAAAATCTTCAATAGATACTCCTTCTCTGATTGCTTTTCTAGCTAACTCAGACTGATTGTGGCGAGAACCCAATTCAAGAATTTCGTCATTTGCTCTGGCGATACTCTCTCTGGTTTCTTTTACAGCAGCGTTTCGAACATCATCGACATTGATTTCAATGTCTTTTGTTTCTACTTCACTCATTGTTTTTTCCTCTATAGTTTGAGTGTTAGATTCATCAGCAACTTCAACTGTTTCTTCATTTGATTCAGTTTCAGTTCCTGGGTTTATTTCAGATGGTTCGGATCTAGCAACACCGACATTTGCACTCTGGTCAGCTGGGATCGAAACGATACTAGCTTCCAATGGAGTGAATGCAACCCTATAGGTTGGCTCATCAGCATTGTTATCTCTTTCCATGTTTGTGATTGAATAGCCGACAGAAACATTTGATCGAATGCCATCGACTACATCTTGCCAAATCTCACTAGCGAGTTCAGATCGACCAAATCTGACCTTAGCAAGTGTCCGCTTGCTATCTTCGTCTAGTTGAAATTTCTCAATGACTCCAATCTGTCGGCTCATATCGTGATCCAAAAGCAAAGGCGCACGACCCTGGCTTATAAAATCCGTATTGATCGACTCTTGAGAGTGATCGAGTATTTCCCAGCCAAAAGGTCGCCTGACAGGTGCTTCTGATGTCAATGCAATGCGAACAGTTCTTTTATCTTCATCGATAAATTCTGCCCTGGATAGATCAACCGATCTAAACATCTTTTCTTCACCAGAAACTCTATCATCGGATTCTGACTGGACTTCATTTCCCTCATTCTCAGAGAGAATTAGATTTTCTTCTTTCATAATTAATTCCTCTTTGATATGAAGATTATCTTTCAAGTCTTTCGACTCGCCCTTTGAATCTCTCGATTCAAATTCTTTTTCAGTGAATTGAGACATCTTCCTCACCCACTATAAATTCTTTAACTTCTTTCACTGGTGTAAAAACAATCACCATTTCTTCTCCGATTATTTCTTCTAAATCCTCATCGACTTCAAAGATTATTTCTTTTTCTTCTTGTTCTTTTTCCTTCATTTGCAAAGACCCTGACACCTCACTCAAACAGGTCGGAGAATAACCTGTCTCTTTGCCTTGCATCACCCAAAATGCACCCACCACCATCACTCACTTTCCTCATCAATATCTGGTTGAACAGCTGTTTTAGGAACTCCGAAAGGCTCAAAAGCCATTTCGATTCCATACTGTTCAGCCAATGCTTTTTCAGCATTGATTGTTTCAAGCAATTCATCGACATCTCTGCCGAAGTTTGCTTGAACATCTTGCATTGTGACTTGTCCATTTTGCATACCGAGTATTTGTGCCTGGATCTCTTGTAGTGGATTCACATATGTCCACGATCTCGGTATAAATGTTGAACTGTTTGCAAACTTGTCATATTTGCTAACTGGAAGTTCTATTGCCCTGGTGGTCATCGCACTAAGAAGCCATCTTCTAAATACAGGCTCGATGAAATGATCAATCAAAAATCTTTGAATCATTCTGTATTGATCTCGATCTGCCATCACACCTTGTCGAATGGATGAATAATTTACACCATTCAAATTGTTAGCCAGTTCGACATATGAAACATTAAGACCTGATGCTATCCCACGAAGGATTGCTTTTTGGAAAGGCTCAAATGTAGTGTTGGGATAATCAGGATCCCAAGACTTAAATTCAGTTCCAGCTGGTAGTTGCTCAATTGTGCCTGGTGCTGCATCCATGATAGGAGTGAAATTATCCTCAGTGCCTTCACCGATATAATCCTGACCATCTGGTGAAACCAAGAATCCCATTTTACTTGCCCCAACCCTTGCTGATACCACTGCTGATTCTTCAAAACCAGATAGCATTTTCATTCTTGCTAAAACTGGCGATGTCCAGGGAACTCCCCTGGTTTGTTCAGCACGATTTGGCATATAAGCATGAATCATGTCCTCAGCTGGTAGACGAATATATTTGTTGTTGTAGTTATAACCCATCGATGACCCTGGGTGATTCTTCAAAATGTAATAAGCAACTGCTTTTCCAAATGAATTGGTTTCGACACCCATCGTCACCCCATTTCCAGTGTCCTGGTTTTTGGTGCTGTAGTTCTCATCTAAATGATCGGCTTCGAGAAACTGTATCTGATAACCAAAACGATTATCTGATCTGAGATGTCGAATCAACACTTCGCCATCTCTGGCTAATGATTCAACGAATAACTGTTGGCAATCAATGAAACTTTGTCTGCCATTTGCAGTAGGTATTCCATTTCGACACCAATCATGCCAAGCAGATTCAATGATTTGGTTTCCAGCAATATCCAAAGTGCCATCGTCATTTCGTGACTTCATGGATAGGCGAATTCCAGAATGACCGACCACATTATTAACAAGCATTTTTAAATACCTGGATATATATCCATCATTCCTTGCCAATGCTCTTGATCGATCTCTTAAGGTTTGTAATGCACCTGATATTTCTTGATCAGCCGAGTTGTTTCCAGCTATCCAGTCAGCAAACAATCGACCACCTTTTGCACCAGCATAGGATCTTCTGAATGGAGTTCCTTTTTTCTTGCGACCCAATAATCTGTCATACCATGCCATTAGAATTTCACCTTGATTTCAGAGCCAGTTGGCTGACCTTTTTTGATTCTCATTTCTTTGGTTTCTTTACTTACCAGATAGGAATAGTGTCTTTCCCAATCTCTGATCTCAGCTGGTGTCATTCGACTGAGTGATCTCCCAGCAATACTCATTGACATCTGATCAATCGATGCACGATTCTCTAACATGGCTCTGAGTCCATCTAGGATCTTTCTTGCATTTGATCTTGGATCTGAAGTGTCGGTGTCCAAATCAGGTTCGACTGTGACGATTCCTGTGCTGTAAACCAATCTCTCAGAATCTGAACTTCTGACAATGTATTCTTGGTATGTGTAATCCCCAGCAGTATATGAAGCAGTAGTGCTTGAACCCACCTCAATAATGTATTCATCAGGATCGGTGTTTTCAGTTGCTGTAATAGCGATTTCAGTGGCTGCTGATGTGAGCAATCTGAATGAGTATTTTACCTGGTAAGTTGCAACAGGATAATCAGCGACCATCGCTGTTCTTTTCCACACCCAACGATCCCCAACAGTAAGAGAATCAGGAACTTGGGTTGGATAATTTGTTGAAGTAAAAAGGTTCGCCACTAACTTTCCTATTGCACAATTACTCAAAACGATATTGAGCCATTTTTGTTATGTCAAGTTATATCCCTAAGTTGTTGTATATTTTATCTTTTTTTATTCTTACTCTTTCCAGGCATTCACAAATGACTTCCTGGGATTCTGCCTTCTGATGCCTGGTGTCTTTTCTGTGGGTTTCTTTTCGGTTTTCTTCACTTTCATATTGGCAATTCTTTCAAGGTTCGGTTGCAGCACATGGAAAGCAGCCAAAGAATAAACAAAGGTATCGAGAGACTCATTCCGATCTCGTATCTTTTTGAAAACGATTTTTTTGTGACCCTTGCTGAATGTGATCATTCTCTTTTCCGATGTCAGCTGCTCGAAGTATTCTTCATCGACATCAGATGGAAAATGAATATAACCTGGCGATTCTTCTTCAACTTGTAGCCAGGAAAAGATGACTTCTTTGGCTGTATCGGTTCCAACTGGTACAAGTGGCACTCTTTGTTTTCCAACTCTGGTTGCTCGACCAGCAATCAGGTTTCCAGCTGTGGAAACACCTTTGACAGCGAATATCCTTCTTCCAATCTTGCCTAAACAAAAGTCATAAACTGATTGAGTTTGATAGCCTGAGTCAATACAGGTACAGGCAATCTTTAAGACAGATCCATTTTCTTTTTTATATTGGTTTTTTAAAAAGTCATCTAAAGAATCCCAAACATCCTTATAAGCTGTCTCACCCCATAAGGTCGCATATTCAATGACATATGTTTGAGACTCTAATGCATAACCAATGACCTGGACTTCAATTCTATCTTTTTGAACATCGCAACCAGCAGTGATCACTAGCACATCATCTGGAATCAAACTTGCATCGTAGTTCTCTCGCCTGGATAACAGTTCATGCGATTCTATTTTTTCTGCTTGATCTCCCAACCAGACTTCACCCAATGCAGTGTTCACAAATGTCTTTAATTGCTCTGGGTGCTTTTTAACTTCGAGGAATGTTTCGACCATGCTTTCCCAAGTTGACCAGGGTGAATACAATTCTGAAATATGAAACCCAGCCACACGATTGGTTTCTTTACTCGCTCTCCATTCGCCTTGCTCAAGCATTTTGATTTTGTGTTTTTCCTCAATGACACCGCCACAATGCTGACAAGCATAATAGGCTGTTTCTGGTTTTCCATCATCCCAATGAATGTATTTCCATTCCAATCTTTGTTTCTCATCGCAATGTGGACAGGGTAGGAAGTAATATCTTTTATCCGATGTCTCCCATGCTGCTTGAATTCGACTCACTCCATCGATGGTCGGTGTTGAAGCCATCAGAATCTTTCGGTTCCAAAATGTCTGAGTTCTTTTGATTGCGAGTTGTATGGGATCTCCTTCGGTTGCTGCTGAATCTGGATAACGATCAACCTCGTCACATAATAGAATCCGAACTGGTCTTGATGCCAGGGAAGCTGCTGAGTTTGCACCGACAACTGATAAATTACCACCAGGAAACTTCTTCGATAAAACTGTGTTTTCGCTGTTTTTGGATCTTGGCTCTTTTACTTTACCAGCCAATGCTGGACTTGCTTTGAGCATGGGTGCCAGTCTGTCTTTTGACCAGGTTCGAGCCATCTCCAATGTTGGCTGCAACACCAGAATCGGTGATGGGTTTTGTGCAATGTAATAACCAATGATGTTATTGATGATTTCGGTTGCACCCACTTGAGATGATTTTGAGAACACCACCACTTCGATGGATCTGTCAGCAATGACATCCATGATTTCTTTCTGATAGGGCGCACGACTGGTTCGCCAGTTCCCAGGTTCAGCAGATGCTTCTGAACTCAAGACTCGGAATTGATCAGCCCACTGGCTGACTTTCAGATCCTTCGGTGCTTGGAATGTCCTCAGTGACTTCTTCCACGCTTCCTGGATCGAATGGCTGTTCTGCAAGTTCATTTAATGCTTCATGTATTTCGGTTCTAATTATTTCCTCAGCTGTCGCATAATCTTCGGCTGCGATAACCAGGTGTGCAATCTTGGCTGGTGTGTTCAATAGTTTGGCTCTGCAATTGCCTATAAGTTCTGACCATTTATCAACCACCTCATCGGCTTTGATGACTGACTCTTTTAACATCTCAACTTCCATTTCTGTTCGATCTGCTTGAGCCTTTGCAAGTCTTAGTTTTTCGCCATGTAAATCTGTTTCACCGCTTTGTTGTCCAAATGCTCTTTCCCTAAGATATCTAATATATAAAGTCACATTGGTAATGGGATATCTGCCACGCTTTCCTTCATCTCTGATCAACACACCTTCCTGAACTAGTCTCCTGACATGTCTTTCAGTTAAATCTAATAGTTTGGCAATAGTGCCGACAGGATAACTTGGAACTTTAGCCATTTAATAATTCTGCCTTTTTTCCTGTGTATTCTTCCCATCTTTGAATAATGACATCACAGTATTTGGGGTCTAATTCCATCATGAAACATTTTCGGTTATTTTTTTCACAGGAAATTAGTGTTGAGCCTGAACCACCAAAACCATCATATATTTTATTTTTTTCAGGCTGATCAATAATCGCCATATCTATCAACTCAACAGGTTTAGTTGTCGGATGATAAGTGTTTTTCTGTCTTTTTAATTCCCAAATATCGCCACGAAGTGTTTTCTGTCCACCGAAATCACCATAATAAAAAATGATTTCATGTTGTTTAAAATATTTATCCAGATGTTGTGCTGGGTTCACCTTATTCCAAACTATCATTGCCTTTGGTTTTCTTGCTATTTTTTCCATTGCTTTTTTAAATGTATGTGCATATTGCCAACTACAGCAAACATACATAACCTCACAACCCATTAAAGATTGAATCAAAAAATCTTCAAAATCATTTTCATGCATTTTGTCATTGATTATTTTCTCTCGCTTGTCTTTAACACCTTGATAATCAATATTATAAGGTGGGTCAGTAAACACCATGTCAGGTTTATTGCCATCCATCAGTTTATCAACTGCATCAATGCTGGTACTGTCGCCACAAAGTAGGCGATGATCACCTAATATCCACAGATCACCCAATTTCGTTGTAGGTTCTTCTGGTAGGTCTGGCACAGCATCTTCATCGGTTAAACCTTCATTAACCAGAGAAAGCAAGCCAGCCAGTTCATCGTTATTTAACCCAGTGAGAGAAAGATCAAATGATAAATCATGAAGATCAGTTAATTCTAATTTCAATAAATCCATGTCCCATTCAGCTTCTTGTGCAGATCGATTATCCATAATTCGGAAACCTTTCTTCTGTGCTTCACTCAGACCATCAGCAATGTGTATTGGAACCTCTTTTAAATTCAGTTTTTTTGCAGCCTCAAGCCTTGTATGTCCAGCAAGTATAATCATATCTTCATCAACAACTATGGGCTGTCTGAAGCCATACTCATCAATACTTTTTGCAACTTTTTCGATGGCTTTTTTGTTTTTTCTTGGGTTTTTTTCGTAAGGCTTTATTTTTTCAATATTTAAATTTTCAATTTTCATTTTTTTGTTTCTCTAAATTATTTCGGTTCGGACATGTTCAATATTTTTTAGTGTCTAGTAAAAAATCGCGATCGGAAACCTTCGGTCTCTTAAACCTCAGAAAGAACCTAGAAGCCCCAGAAACAGTGGTTTTCAGAAAGATTATTATTTGGTTGTTATTAGTTTGTTCCATTCTCTCGTTAGCATCTTATCGAACACGCTTTCAACAACACCGAATCCGATTTTGTAATATGGGAACTTCGGTCTGTATGTTTGATCCTTAATCACAAACTGGACTGTCCTGGTTTTGTGTCCGACTCTGCCTTTGGTTCTATAAATATTAGTTCGACCGCCTTTGCCTTTGCCAAAGTGATCACCTTTTGTTTTTATTAATCCACTTCTTTTTCCTTTGATGTTTCCATACTGGTTAAGCCGACCAGCTGACATCACATTGGTCATCACAGGAACAGCGGTATCTTTTAAGATCCCACCTTCGATCTGATACCAGAGATACTTCGCCTGGATTGGCGCAATAAACATTTTGACTTCTGGCTTAATCTCAGTTGCACCTACAAACCTAAACCCATTCAATGTGAACTTGGTTGGCTCATTTAGGTATCTTGGCAGCTGCGCTTTCTCAGCATCGTTGACTTTAAATGCAGTCTTGTTCAATGCATTCTTTGTGATCTTTGGCATCTTCTTTGACTGTCTCATCAGCCAGGTTGTCGCTTCTTTGATGTTGTTATCGACCTGTATCTGCATTATTTATTCCATAGATTATTAAACTTTCCTTTGAAGGTCAGCCCATGTTGTTTCGCCCATCGCCTAACAGTTGTTGGTGAGGTGTCCAATTGTCTTGCAGTTTCATAACTTGATTTGCCAGATTCAACTGACTCAATCAAGATACAAACTATTTCCTTCTTGTTTTTCTTCTGCATCTTTTAATAATTGTTGATCTCTTGTTTTACTCTTTTCAATTTTCATTTCTCCTAATACATGACCGATATCTGCATAACCAGCAGCATCAACCCATGAATCCAGGTGTGTTGAATTGTTGAATGCTCTCAATCCTTTCATGCAAACAAACATAGCCACGCATTCTTCCTTAGATATTTTTTGTCCTGGTTCCAACTTTTGTTTCATTAGTCCAGTCCAAACTAAACTCAGCTGCTCAAAAAAATCAGCTGGGATTCCATAGTGATATCCTCTTTCTTTTATTACCTTATCGGTGTCAATGCTCATTCCTATCTC